>Ga0194047_10000269_pt1 | contig 35351 bp, 29 predicted proteins | sample JunL225m_MetaG_2_FD_160070 | JGI IMG/M metagenome (GOLD analysis project Ga0194047, IMG submission 160070) | Anoxic zone freshwater microbial communities from boreal shield lake in IISD Experimental Lakes Area, Ontario, Canada - Jun2016-L221-5m | ecosystem: Environmental > Aquatic > Freshwater... | reverse complement strand
CCTTTATTGTGGTTTTGGGATCAGCAAAGGCCTGGTGATTGAAGGTAATATTGGTTCATCCATCAAGATGGATTACACGGTGCTTGGCGATATTGTGAATCTTGCTGCACGATTGGAAAGTTTGACCCGTGAAATTGGAAAAGGCATTGCGTTGACAGCGGCCGTCCGAGATGCTTGTAAAGAAAACTGGGATTTTATTCGTGCCGGGGAATTTACTTTGAAAGGTCAAAGCGTTCCACAACCGGTCTATTCGATCGCCGATCCTGCGGTTGATGATATGAAGAGTTATGAGGATATTTTACAAGTCGTTGCGTCAGATTGTTGCGAAATCCAACACTGACGGTTGAGCGATAGCGGGTTTTTTTTGATAGACCTCTAAGACGCATGTTGAAGGGGATCGCAAGTGCTTGAGGCCGATGATCAACAACGACAGGCGTTGGCCGCTAAGCCCCTTGAGCGTGATGTTGATATGGAGTTCCTTGATCCTGGGTCTCAAGTGTTCTAGAAAGATAGTGCCCCGATGGGCCGAATTTTATTCCTGGATGGTGATCTTCCAGGCTTTTTGGGGTTTGAAATCCTCTAGGAGATTGGATTATCTAAAGCTCAGAAGAAGATCGCTGTTGTCATCATGACGAAAGATAGCTCCATTGAGAATCGGGTACGATGGTTCTCCCAAGGGGCTGATGAGATGATTCAAAAACCTTATACATTGAATGATATGATCAAAGCCGAAGCCTTAGCCGAAAGATTCGAAGCTACTTTTTGGGGGGCCCGAGGGACACTTCCGGTGTCTGATGAGGGCGTTTTGAAATATGGTGGCAATACTTCCTGTGTCGCGGTTGATATTGGCGCTGACCGCCATTTCATCTTTGATGCAGGGACAGGTCTTAAAAAGTATTCGAAATACTTAATGAAAAAGACGGGTGGAAAATTCGACGGATACGTCTTCATTTCTCATCCACACTGGGATCACCTGAACTGTTTACCCTTCTTTACGCCGATCTATTTGCCAGGTAATCGCATTACTGTGATGGGCCCTCCGCAGGATAATCGATCCTTTCGGGATCTCTTGGATGGCCAAATGGATGGCACCTATTTCCCCATTACGGTCGATGCATTTGGGTCGGATGTTCAATATGGTGACATGCTTGAAGGCCAGCATTACTTCGAAGGCGTTTCCTTAAGAGCTTTCCATCTCAAGCATCCTGGCTATTGTCTCGGCTATCGTATGGATCATGCAGGCTCTTCATTGGCTTACATTACCGACAATGAATTAGGTAATATTGACATCGATGATGATTTCATCGAAAGGCTCGCTGAGTTTCTTCATGGCGTTGATTTTCTCATTCATGATGCAACCTATTTCGATCATGAATACGGCTCTAAGGTGAGTTGGGGTCATTCTTGTGTTGCCCAGGTGGTCGCTCTGGCCCATAAGGCACAGGCCAAAAAACTTTTCTTGTTCCATCATGACCCAGATCATAGTGATGAGGATCTAGAGATAAAGCTCGGGGAGGCGCTCAATGTCATGGCCGAATTGGGAGCCACTTTTGAGTGTTTTATTGCCTCTGAAGGGGATACATGGGATGTTGGGCAAGGTCGGCGAATCGTGTGAATCGAGTCCCTTGCCGATAGAGACGGCTCAAAGGCCTTATGGCTTATGCCCGGTGAGCCTCAACGAGCGCTTTGATGTCTCTTGTATTGTTGTCGGCGCCCTTCTCTACTGCAGCTCTAACTCGCTTTTCAAAAGGCCTTAAAAAGGGCTCCAGCACCGGAAGCTCAAAAATAAACGTGAGCTGGGTGGCGTTTGATGAATTCATCGGTCTTTCAAAGCCATAAAAACAGCGATATTTCTTGGCGATGTCTTCAAACGCCAGGCTCAGGTTTTCTTCGAATTGAGTGACCACGAAGCTCGATTGGGTTCGGCGGCCATGGTCTGCTCTGATTTGTTGCAGTTGGCTGCCGACCCTCAATGGCCCCTCAAAATTCCTCTTCAGTTCAATCACTTCACTCGACCAGCGTGGGTAGTTATCAAAAAAGTGATGGCCAACAAAATCAAACACCTGTTCTATGGGCATATCGATCAGAATGTTAGATCTTCCAATGACTGGCTTTGAACCTCCAAATAGCACGTATTAACTCTCCCTTAAGGTAAAGCCACACGCGCGAAAGATTGTTCACGCTTGTGGCTCTTGCCTTTTGATCTTAAATTTAGAAACCGAAAAGTTTCTGTAGTCTGCTAAAGACTCCTGACCCTTCGAGGATGCGGTTAAGGATTTTCTTATTTGAGGCTCTGAAGCGAGACCCCGTTATATTTTCCGGTCAGCGTTTTAAGGAAAGCGACCATGTCACTGACCTCACTTTGACTGAGTTCTTTGCCAAGCTGGACGGATGCCATCGTTCTCACGGCTTCTTCAAGGGTTGCGGCGGATCCATCGTGGAAGTAAGGCGGCGTCACTTCGACATTACGCAAATTCGGCACCTTGAAGACATGTCGATCGGCTTCATTGTGGGTGACGTTAAAGCGGCCATTATCGACTTCAGTGAGCGTGGAGCCTCTTTTAGCGAAATAGTCTTGACTGATTCCAAGTTTCTCAAAAGACATCCCCCCGAGCGTTGGTCCGAAATGACACGACGCGCAGTCCATCTTGAAGAGGTGGTAGCCATTCCTTTCTTCGGGTGTCAGGATGTTTTTATTGCCTCTCAGGTACTCGTCGAACCTTGATCCCCCTGTGACCAGAGACTCCTCATACGTGGCAATCGCTTGGGTGATGGTTGATTGGGTTAAGCCCTGTTCGGGGTAGAGGGCTGAAAAATCCTTTTGGTAGCTCTCGTCTTGTTTTAAGGTTTCGACCACATGGCTCCATTCCGCGCCCATTTCGCCCGGACTGGCCACAGGGCCTGCGGCCTGTTCGGCTAGATCTTTGGCTCGGCCATCCCAGAACTGAGCAAGGTTGTAGGATGCATTGAAGACCGATGGGGAGTTGATGGGTCCTTGATGCCCTCGAATCCCTGTGGCGACTCTCGACTGATCGGTTCCCCCCTTGGACAAATCATGACATGACGCGCAGTTCATGCTTTGATCGCCGGATAGCCTGCGATCAAAAAAGAGGCGCTGTCCGAGAAAGACTTTATTCTGGTCAAGCGAGACATGGAGGGGGAGCGGCTGGATCGGTTCTCCCTTTAGGGTGGGAGCGGTATCGTGACTCCAGGCAAGCTTCTCTCTTTCTTCGCCGATCCAGGACAGAATCGCTGTTTTTTCTTCGTAGTTCAGGCGCCCGGTCCAGTGCATGGATAGATAAAGGTTGGGTGGCATGGAGTCGTTTCGAAGGACACCTTCGAGGCGAGCCAGCATGAGGGGCGTGAACGGGGACTCTCCGCTATACATCGGTTTCGTTATTTCGAGTCTCGCTGAGGCCGTCTTAATGTCCTTCTCCATCAGCTGATCAGCAATCGGAAACTTTGCATAAAAGGGGAGTCGGGTCATCCCAGGGGAATGGCAATCCACACATTTATTTTGAAGAATGTTAGAGGCGGCCTTAAAGCTCAGGGAGGTTCCTTCAGAAAAGGCAATCGGATCATTATGGCTGGTTAATCCCAACATGTTCGAGAGTGGCAGGAATAAAACGAAGGCAATCATTGCAATCAATATCTGTTTTTTGTATTTCATATCCGCACCATGTCTTATTGGCCGAGAACGTTGATTGGGTATATCTCTAGATCAGCGAGGGACTTCTTCATCGAGTCGTTCAGTAAGGTGATTTTCTGATTGTCATCCCATCACGCTTCTGCCGCCATAGATTCTTCCCTTTAGGAGTGTACTGAGGGCTTTAAGTTCCCGCTCACTCAAGCAATCTAAGGCGGCTTTTGATTTGCTTTTTCAGGGGGGGGCTCAAGCCCAGGGTGCCTTAGGTCCATCCTTGAGGTTATGGAAGTAAAGCCGCTTTGCGTCCTCGTCAGTTCCTCATATATCGACCATCGAGCGCCGGTTCTTAAAGAAACTAACCCGTCACCGCTTTGAAATCCTAGCCAAGCAGGGCGCTCGCGCACTACAATGACAGGCTTTACTTCAAGGGTCCTTGGGTTGGGCCGCTTGGGTGTGGTAGAGATGGTGCCGGCACGCCCCTCAATGAAGACTTTGGAGCGGAGGGGTGCTTCGCCGTCCTGCCCCTCGGTTGAACGATTGCCTTTTCACTTTCGGATATCAGCAGCAGGATAGAATCCCGAGATGGGAGAAGAACTAGATGAGGAGCTGGTCCGGCGGGTTCAGCGGGGCGACAAGAAGGCATTTGATGCGCTCGTCATCAAATATCAGTACAAGATCGCCCAGCTAATCAATCGCTACATCAAGGATCACCATGAGGCCATGGATGTCGCTCAGGAGACCTTCATTAAGGCTTATAGAGCCTTGCCGGGGTTTCGTGGGGAGAGTGCCTTCTATACTTGGCTCTACCGGATCGCGATCAATACGGCCAAGAATCATCTCTCGATGAGGAGTCGCAGACCCTCGGATGATGAAATAGAAATCGAAGATGCGGAACAATTTGAGACCGGGACACGTCTTAGGTCCTATGAGACTCCGGAGGGTCTCTTGTTGACGGATGAAATTGCGCGCGCCATTCAGGATGCGCTCGATCATCTTCCCGATGAATTGAGGTCAGCGATCACCCTTCGAGAGTTTGAGGGCCTGAGCTACGATGAAATAGCGCAGGTCATGGCCTGTCCGGTGGGAACCGTTAGGTCCCGGATCTTTAGGGCCCGGGAAGCCATCGATAAGCGACTTGAACCCTTGCTACGTTAGGACACACGATAATGAACGAAGATCAATCTGAAAAATTAAGCGCGCTGTTGGATGAAGAGCTCGATCTCAATGGCGCTCTGGCTTTATGGGGGGCCGTCAGGAAGGATCCTGAGATGGCCGTTAAACTTCACCGATATGGCGCGGTCAGCCAGTACCTCAAAAGTGGTGCCAGGCTGGTTCCTGATCAAGGATTCAGCGGCCGTATCAGTCAGTCACTGGACAGTGAGCCTGTCGTCTTGGCGCCGCGGGTGGTCCGTCACCAGGTTCGTGAAAAGGCCGCCACCTATGCGCTTGCAGCCGCTATTGCGATGTTGGCCGTTCTCGTCGGTCGCTCGGTCAACGTGTATTCGCCGATGAAGGCCTCTGAAATTCTGGCGAGCGTGGATCTCGATACACCGGTGGTGAAGGCCTCGATGGAGCCTGACTTCAGGGATTATCTGACCATGCACAACGAGTCCACGTACCTTTCGGGTGCCCAGGGGATGCTGCCATCGGTGAGACTGGTCAGCAGCGCTGCACATCGCTGATATTGGAGATTCCTCTGACGTGATGGCGATTCAAGGCAAGTTGAGATGGGAACCCGTTTTTTTGGCTCTAGGCCTTGGATTGTCAGTTGGCAGTGTCTTTGCTAACGAGGCGAACCGCCCTGAAATGACTGGGATTGAATGGCTGAAGTCGATGCGACAAGCCGCCAGCAGTCGCACTTATCAAGGGGTCGTGTCGTATGTGAAGGACCAGCAGATGGATAGCTTCAAGCTCTATCATCGTGTCGTTGACGGTCAGGAACGAGAGCGGCTGATCTCAATGAACAGCCCGATTAGGGAGGTGGTGCGGACGGGTGGCACCGTATCGAGGTATTCTGCCGACAGCCAGCAGGTGGTGGTAGAGACCAAACCCTCCGGCCAATCCGTGTTGATGAATCTGCCGGAGGATCCTGCACTCCTTGAGCGATATTATCGGATCCATCTTCGCGGTCAGGAATACGTTGCGGGCGCTTTGACCCAGGTGGTCGCTCTTGAGCCGCGTGATGAATATCGTTACAGCCGCCTCATCTGGATCGATGCCGACACGCGCTTGCCGCTGAAGCTCGATGTCCTCAATGAGGACGGCCAATCGGTTGAGCAGATGGTTTTCATGACCATCAATACCAAAGATCCGATCGCGCCGACTGATCTTGAACCGACGTCGGGTGCACGTTCCGCGATTACCCAGATTTCTCATCGGGAGACCCAGCCGGTCAAGGGCTTGAAGTGGTCGATCAAGGATGTCCCCTCAGGTTTTCAGATTGTCTCCTATTCAACGCTCAAGAGGCCACCGTCGTCCATGCCGGTTGAGCACATTCTTCTGAGCGATGGCTTTTCTGCGGTCTCGATCTATATCGAAGGAGGCGAGGGACGCAAGGCCACGGGGACTCGCAAAATGGGGGCAATCAATGTGGATTCGGTCGAACTGGATGGCCATCTGGTGACTGTCATGGGAGAGGTTCCCTTGAAGACCGTTTCGATGATTGTTCATGGTGTCACAGAAAAGTAGCGCATTGGCGAAAGTCTCATACGATTTGATGGTGCCACCGGCCTTCAGTCCTTGTGAAGCTGGCATGCCGTCCTTATATCCCTGCTGAAGTTGTTATTAAACCGTCCACAGACCCTGTCACGCATTCGAACGAGTGCCAAGTTCGTGTTGCAAAGGGGGTACCCTTGATTTTTCCTCTCCGGAGTTCCTGATGCGTCAAGCTTATAGGTCGAATTTTTTTGTGATAGCACTGATGATGGTGCTGTCCCCGATCCTTCATGCCCAACTGCCGGATTTCACGGGCCTCGTTGAAGACAACAATGCGGCGGTAGTGAATATCAGCACGACCCAGAAAGTCGCCGCGAGCGATCAAGGTTCAGCGCTGCCCCCAGGGATAGAGCTTCCCGAGGGGGTGCCCCTTGATGATCTTCTGAAGCGCTACTTCGGAGAAGGTGCCCCTGGAATGCCCCCGATGCCGGGCGCCCCTCAGGCGCCCCCTGGTGGGCCTGAGGGTGGCGATCCTAGTGAATCAAAGTCGCTGGGTTCAGGCTTCATTATTTCTGCAGATGGCTATGTCATCACGAATCATCACGTCATTCGAGACGCCGATGAGGTCGTGGTTCGGCTTCAAGATCGGCGGGAATTGGTCGCCAAGATTGTCGGCTCTGATAAACGCAGTGATATCGCGCTGTTGAAACTGGAGGCCAAGGATCTTCCCGTGGTCAAGCTCGGCTCTTCAGAGGCCCTTAAGGTGGGAGAATGGGTCCTTGCCATCGGTTCACCTTTCGGATTTGATCATTCCGTCACGGCAGGGATTGTCAGCGCCAAGGGGCGCAGTCTCCCCAGCGATAATTATGTTCCCTTCATTCAGACCGATGTGGCCATTAACCCTGGAAATTCCGGTGGGCCCTTGTTCAATCTCCAGGGTCAGGTCGTGGGGGTCAATTCCCAGATCTACAGTCGGACCGGAGGCTTTATGGGTTTGTCCTTTGCCATTCCGGTCGACGTAGCGATGCAGGTCGTCGATCAATTGAAGTCGCAGGGGAAGGTCTCAAGGGGCTGGTTGGGCGTTCAGATTCAAGATGTCACCCACGAGCTGGCGGAATCCTTTGGGATGAAAAAACCGCAGGGTGCGCTGGTCGCCAAGATTCTGCCAAATAGTCCGGCGCTTGAGGCCGGGCTTCAGATCGGCGACATTATCGAGGAATTTAACGGCAAGGAAATCGCAACCTCCTCGGGCCTTCCACCGATGGTGGGGGCGACCAAGATTGGCGAAACCGCTCAGCTTAAAGTATTACGCCAGGGGAAGAGTATCGAGTTGCCGGTCAAGGTGGGGATGCTGCCTGATGAAGAACCCAAGGTCGCGGCAGTGGGGGAAACCACGAAGGGGGATCAGTTGGCTAGGCTCAATGTTGCCGCAGCCAACCCCACCGATACCCAACGCCAACAGCTCCAACTTCCAAAGACAGGCGGGGTGTTGATTTTGGGCGTCAAGCCGGGTCCCGCTTTAGAAGCCGGCATTCAGCCGGGGGATGTGATCCTGAGGGTTCAGGACCAGTCTCTCAAGGATCTGAAACACCTTCAGGAGCTCGTCAAAGGCCTCCCCAAAGGAAAGACGGTTGCCCTTTTAATCCAGCGCCGCGGAGGATCTCAATTCCTCGCGCTTAAGCTCAAGGATTGAGTGACGTGACCGATCAAAAAGATATACGCAATTTTTCCATCATCGCGCACATCGATCATGGCAAGTCGACACTCGCCGATCGCTTCATCCAGACGTGTGGTGGACTGACCGAGCGGGAGATGTCGGCCCAGGTTCTCGATTCGATGGATATCGAACGGGAACGGGGCATTACCATCAAAGCTCAGAGCGTAACCCTCCGTTATAAAGCCAGAGATGGGAAGACCTATCAGCTCAACCTGATTGATACCCCAGGCCATGTCGACTTCTCCTACGAGGTGTCCCGCTCGTTGGCGGCTTGTGAGGGGGCTTTGCTGGTGGTAGATGCAGCGCAAGGCGTTGAGGCGCAGAGCGTTGCCAATTGCTACACCGCCATCGAACAGGGCCTCGAAGTGATTCCGGTTTTGAACAAGATTGATCTTCCCTCGGCGGAGCCTGAAAGGGTTTGCGCCGAAATTGAGGAGATTATCGGTGTTCCTGCTGATGAAGCGCTCAGAATCAGTGCCAAGACCGGTCTTGGCGTTGATGAGCTGCTTGAGCAGTTAGTGGCGAAAGTGCCGCCACCAAAAGGGGATCCGAACGCCCCGTTACAAGCGCTGATCATTGATTCATGGTTTGATAATTACCTCGGCGTGGTCTCGCTGGTGCGCGTGGTCAATGGTTCGATTCAGCGGAAACAGAAGGTGGTGTTGATGTCGACAGGCAAAAGCCATATCGTCGACAAGCTCGGTGTGTTTACCCCGAAGCCGCTGAATCAAGAGATTCTCAACACCGGTGAGGTGGGCTTTGTGATTGCCGGTATCAAGGACATCTTTGGTGCCCCAGTGGGTGATACGATCACCGCAACCGATGATCCTTGTGAGGCCCCATTACCCGGCTTTCAGGAGGTCCAGCCACGGGTTTTTGCAGGTCTTTTTCCCGTAGAATCCGATGAGTATGAGAATTTGAGGGAGGCCCTCAACAAGCTTCATCTCAATGACGCCGCCCTTCAGTATGAGCCTGAAACCTCGCAAGCTTTGGGCTTTGGGTTCCGCTGCGGATTTCTCGGGATGCTCCATATGGAAATCATCCAAGAGCGGCTGGAACGAGAATATGATCTTGATCTCATTACGACGGCCCCGACGGTTGTGTACGAGATTTTAAAATCCGATGGGACCACCCTCGAGATCGATAATCCCTCAAAGCTGCCGCCGCCTAATGAAGTGGCGGAAATTCGAGAGCCGATCATCGAGGCGAACATTCTGGTTCCCCAGGATTACCTCGGGAACGTGATGACCCTTTGCATCGAGAAGCGCGGGGTGCAGAAGCGGATGCAGTTCATGGGGGGGCAGGTCTCGGTCAGCTTCGAATTACCGTTAAGCGAAGTGGTGTTGGATTTCTTTGACCGACTAAAATCAGTCAGTCGGGGTTTTGCCTCCTTCGATTACGAATTTTTGAGGTTCCAAGATGCGCCGCTGCTCAAGCTCGATATCCTCATCAATGGCGAGCGGGTCGATGCCCTCTCGTTGATTGTGCATCGAGATATCAGTCAGTCAAGGGGACGGGATCTGGTCGAAAAGATGAGGGAACTGATTCCACGTCAAATGTATGAGGTGGCCATTCAGGCCGCCATTGGTGCCAAGATCATTGCTCGTTCCTCGGTAAAGGCGATGCGCAAAAACGTTCTGGCTAAGTGCTATGGCGGTGATATCTCCCGCAAACGCAAGCTGCTTGAAAAGCAGAAAGCCGGTAAGAAGAGGATGAAGCAAGTCGGGAAGATCGATATTCCCCAAGAAGCATTCCTCGCTGTATTGAGAGTCAACAAGGATTCCTGATGGATTACGATTTTTCCTTTTTCCTGGTGGTGGCGACGGGGGTCACTGGATTCATTTCTGGGGTCTATGCCCTGATGACGCGAAACAGGCCCAGGCTACCCGATGCCGAATTACCGGTGATCGTCGAGTACGCTCGATCCTTTTTTCCAGTGGTCCTCATCGTTCTCCTGCTGCGCTCGTTTCTCTTTGAGCCTTTCAGAATCCCCTCCGGGTCGATGATGCCGACCCTCTTAGTGGGTGATTTTATCTTGGTCAACAAGTTCACCTATGGGGTCCGCCTTCCGGTTCTCAACACCAAAATCATCGAGAATGGTTCGCCGAAGCGGGGTGATGTCGTGGTGTTCCGATTCCCAAAGGATCCCACCGTTGATTACATCAAGCGGGTCATTGGTCTTCCCGGCGACCGCATCGGGTATTTCAATAAGCAAGTCTATGTGAATGGCACCCCGATGAAAAAGGTCAGCCTTGGACGCTACATCGGGGGCAGTCAGGGTGAATCGATGGACGGTGAGGGACTTTTCAATGAAGAGCTTGAGGCGGTGCATCACGATATCCTGGTTCGAGAAGGGGATCCTTCGGCGAGAGAAGGGGAGTTCGTGGTCCCGGAAGGTCAGTATTTTGTGATGGGCGACAACCGTGATAACAGCAATGACAGTCGTTTCTGGGGGGCGGTCCCAGAACAGAACCTCGTTGGGCGGGCCTTCTTTATTTGGATGAGCTGGGATGCCCAGAAACCGGGTATTGCCTTTAGTCGCATCGGAACGGTTCTTGAATAATCCCCCGGCTTTAGGGGCTGTGATCCTTTGATCCAAGATCCTGACAAGCTGGCCCGAAAAATCGGGCTTCAGTTTAAGCAAGCAGGCTTGATTCGGCAGGCGCTCACGCATCGAAGCGCCCATGCTGAGAACAACGAACGCCTCGAGTTCTTAGGTGACGCAGTGTTGGGGTTCGTGATTGCAGAGCGGCTCTACCAGAAGTTTCCCGATGCCGATGAGGGGGTTCTCAGCCGCCTTCGAGCGACCTTGGTCAATCAGACCTCGCTCGCGCTGATTGCCCGTCAGCTGGAACTGGGGGATTATCTGATTCTGGGGTCGGGGGAACTCAAGAGCGGTGGCTATCGGCGCGACTCGATCTTGTCAGATGCCATGGAGGCCCTGATCGGCGCCCTCTTGATTGATCAGGGGATGGATGCCGCAAGACGTTGGATTTTGGAGCTCTTTAACGACCAGATTGAGCGCTTGTCGTTAAAGGACTGGATGAAAGACCCTAAGACCCGACTGCAAGAATCGATGCAGGCCCGGGGTCTTGAATTGCCTCTTTATACTTTAAAATCAGTCGTCGGCCAGCCTCACGACCAAAGTTTCGTGGTGGAGTGTCGGGTGTCGCTGACCGAGGAATCCTCTGAGGGGCGAGGATCTTCAAGAAAACGCGCCGAGCAAGAGGCGGCTGAAAAAATGCTCGGTAAACTGGCCGAAGCCTTTGGTCTCAAGGGCTGAGGGCTTGAAGATGCCCCGTACCTCCAGTGGACTCGCTGAGCCGTTACACTGTTGCCACGTTTTTTCGTTTGAACCTTTTTTATTGATGAGGTCTCTCCTATGACCCTAAAGATGATCGTTCCTGCACTTTTGGCGATAAGCCTCTGGTCGGTAGGCTCTCTGGGCCATACGGCCGATAGTGCGCTTCGCCTCCCGAATCATGTCCAATCGACAGCGATCAGTCAGGCAGTGAAGCTGGGTCCTGTGGCCGCTGAGGATCGTTTCACGCTGGCGGTGGTCTTGAGACTCAAGGACCCGATCGGTCTTGAGCAGCAGGTGGGCCGCCTCTCAAATCCAAAAGACCCCGCCTATGGTCGGTATGTGACCCCGGCGACCTTCGCCGACCAATTTGCCCCTAGCGCTGACGAAGTGGCTCAGGTGGTGCAATTTTTCAAAGATCAGAGATTCGACGTTCAAGACGTGGCCGCGAACCGTCTCTTGTTGGTGGTGTCAGCGCCGGCTTCAGAGATTCAAAAAGCCTTTGATCTTCGCCTTGATCGTTACCAAGGCGCCACCGGAACCTTCATCGCCAATGACCGGGCGCCGCGGGTTCCTGCCGCGTTGAATCCTTTGATTCTGACTATTCAGGGCTTGGATGATGTGCATCACCGGGTACCGAGATCAACGCTCGGCAGCGTTCCTTCAGCGCCAGGTCTTGGACCTAAGGAGATGGCGTCCCTTCATGGTCTTGAGAACCTTACGACCCCCTCCAATCAGACTCTGGCGTTATTGGAGACGGCCGACGTTGCGTTCGATGACATCGATCGTTACCAATCCGCCTTTGGTCTCCCCAAGACCCCCGTTGAATCGCGCCGGTTGGGTGATTTCAAGACCTCAGACGCCGCTCAGCGTTTCATGGCGACCGCGGATGTCGAATTGGCTCTGGGCACCGCGCCAGGGCTGGGCCGGATTCTTCTCTATGAGGCTCAGAACACCGATGTCGGGATGCTGTTAGGGATGAACCGAGCCGCCGCGGAGGATCTTGCCCAGGTGGTGGTCAGCTCTGAGGGTATTCCTGAGGCGGATCTTCTAAAAGATTGTGGGGGCTGTAGCCAGTTTCTTGAGGCGGAGAGTCAGATCCTTATGGAAATGGCGGCCCAGGGTCAGTCCTTTGTCGCGGCCGCCGGTAACGTGGGTGCCGGGGATCCATCACAGAACAGCTCTCTTACCGCGGTGGATGATCCGGCCGCCCAGCCTTATGCGACGTCGGTTGGCGGGACGCAGGGTCGTCCTTCGGGTTCAGAGGTGGTCTTGAATGATGGCCATGGCCTTGCTTCCGGTGGCGGTGTCAGTGCCTTTTGGCCGTTACCCCTCGAGCAAGCAGGGATCCTGACGGCCCTCTCTCAAAGTCAAAGAAATGTCCCTGACCTTGCGCTTCATGCCGATCCCGAAGCCGGCTATGCGATCGTGGCCCAAGGTGCTTGGAAAAAAGTCGGGGGCACCGGCTCTGCTGCGATCCTTTGGGGTGCTATCACAGCCCGGCTGAATGCAGAACGAGAGGCCCACCAGTTACCGCCTTTGGGGCATGAGAACCCGGCCCTTTGGCAGTTGAACCAAGAAAAGGGACCAGCTGGTGGATTCAAAGATATTACCCTCGGCGGCAATGGTCGGTATATCGCAGGTTTAGGCTATGACAATGTCTCAGGATGGGGAGCGCCAAAGGGTGATCTCCTGGCGTTGGCTCTGTCAGGAAATACCTTGGCGGTTAAACCGCATCAGGCGGGGCCTAAGGTCATCCCGACGGATAAATTCCTGATTACGGCCACGCCTCCCACCACGGTGGTCGAGCAAAAAGTCGCCTTGACCACCATCGGCGGCGCTGGAACCGGAGTCGTGACCTACCAAATTACCCAACAAACGCCCAATCTTGAAGTGGCGACCCTCGAGCCGAACCTTTTTAAATGTGTGATTAGAAATAAGACTAATCTCGTCGGCCGATTTTCTGCGGGAACCTGCACCGTCGTCGCGATTAAAGCCGCAGATGGCACCTATCCCGAGCAGACATCGGACCCCATCAATATCACGATCAATAAAGCCGACCAGCTGAGATTAGGGATCGGTACAGATCCTAATCCGGTGCCCGTTGGGGCGACGACGTTCCTCTCTACGCTCGGTGGATCAGGTATCGGACAACTGAAACTGAAGGTGGTCAAACGGACAGGCTTTGCCTATTGTGAAATCTATATCGGCATCCTCTGGTCGAGGGGGGGCGCAGGGAGCTGTTCGGTACAGGCAACCAAGGATGGCGATAACGCCTATAACGCGGCTAAGCCAGTGATCTTACTGATCAACACCAATTAGCCTTGAGCGGTCGACTCGATGAAGTGAGCCGAGTGTTACCGCCCCCACTGAGATTCCCACCCCCGATGGGTGGTTTTCTGGCTTTTTCCCATGGAGAGACGACCCCATCATGAAATCCGGATTTGTTGCCATTGTCGGTCGTCCGAACGTCGGGAAGTCGACCTTGGTCAATCACTTGATTGGCCAAAAGATCTGTATCACCTCAAGACGCCCGCAAACAACGCGGCACCGGATCTTCGGGATTAAGACAACGGAGGCAGGCCAGGCAGTCTTTGTCGATACGCCCGGTATTCATGCCAGTGAAAAACGGGCCATGAACCGTTATCTCAATAAGGCCGCGGGCGCTGCCTTGGGTGATGTGAACGTGGTGGTCTGGGTGATCGATCGACCGGCGTTCCTTTCTGAGGACGAGTTGGTGTTGCAGCGCATTCAGCGCACCGGAGCCCCGGTGATTCTTGCCATCAACAAAATTGATCGATTGGAAGACAAAGACCTGCTGTTGCCCTTCCTTCAAGCAGCCGGTGAACTTCATGATTTTGCGGCGATGATTCCCCTGTCTGCCCTTCGAGGCGCTAACCTTCAGGAACTCGACCGGATGATTATGTCCTTGTTGCCGGAAGGGGAGCTCATTTTTCCAGAGGATCAGGTGACCGATCGCTCGATGCGCTTCATGGCAGCTGAAATCATCCGCGAAAAGCTCATTCGCTCGCTCGGTCAGGAAGTCCCCCACGCCTTGACGGTTGAAATCGAGGAATATCTGCTCGAAGGCGATCTGACCCGGATCCGGGCACTCATCCTGGTCGAGCGCTCGGGTCAAAAAGCCATCGTGATCGGAAAAAAAGGGGATGGTCTCAAGAAGGTGGGTGAACGCGCCCGAATGGATCTTGAAAAGCTCCTCGAAGGAAAAGTGTTTCTCCAGCTCTGGGTCAAAGTCAAAGAAGGTTGGTCGGATGATGAGCGGGCACTAAAAAGTCTTGGGTATGCGGACTGATGAGCCGTGGTAGGACCCAGGCAGCCCGGATTACTTGATAAAGGACTGGTGCTGCATACTCGCGCCTATCGGGAAACCAGTCTCATGGTGGATGTCTTTACCCAAGAGCACGGGCGTTTTCGGCTGATTGCAAAAGGGGCCCGCCGAGGCCGCGGTCCCTTGATCCAGGTGTTAAGGCCCTTTGCCCCGATCCGTTTGTCCTTTACCGGCCGAGGAGAGCTTAAGACGCTGACGGCGGCTGAATCCCTAGGGTCCATGCGCCCTCTGTCGGGGAAAGCCCTTTATTGTGGGTTTTATATTGCCGAACTCCTGATTCGCTTGTTACCGACTGAAGATGCCCATCCCGATCTTTTCGAGCGAACCATCGACTTGTTTCAGGCGTTCGCAGAGAGTGCTGCCCTCGATCAGCTCCTAAGACACTATGAGATCGCTCTCCTTGAGGAGCTTGGCTATGGCCTGAGACTGAATGAGGATCGAGGGGGGCTCGCCATCGATCCTCAGGGCGATTACCTTTTTGATCTTGAAAAAGGGGCGCTCAAGGTTCAAGCGGCGACGCCGTTGAGTGTCAGTGGGGCCACCCTGTTGGGTCTTGAACAGGGCACTTTAGCAGGCGATAGAGAACGCCTTGAATCCAAGCGGCTGATGCGGAAGATGGTGGATCACCTTCTAGAAGGGCGGCCACTTCGGAGTCGAGAATTGTTTCTATCATTGAAGGTCCGATCACTGGACTAGTCCCTTTTTTAAGCGGTTCCGCCAGCTTTTAACGGCACAAAAGAGTGTGACATCTGCCCCGGCCTAAAGGCCGAAGATTCCAACGGCGCCTGGATTTGGCCATGTGCCATCTCCAATCCGCCTCAGCGGGTTCCGGTTGCGGAAGAAGTGCATGGATAGACGCCGACCCCCGCGGGCCTTTTCGTTATATATCCGGCCGGTTTAATCCTTTAACTTTTGAGGGGGTCGGGGCTCTGCTGGTTAAGAACTTTTCTGGACTATCAGGGAGGCTAGTCCCTAACGGACGGTGTGTAAGGACGCCCCCCCCCTGTGGGTCGCACCATGACCGAGACATCCATGCGGCCAGGCAGTTCCTGACCTTCTCTTTAACCTAAGGGGCGGGGTGAGAGAGCGTCTCCCAAGGATCGTCAAGAGGGAGACCCCCTAAGGTAAGGCGCTTTGGCGCCTTCGCCGAAGGATTTTTGTGAAGCGAGAACCGAAACCCAGAGGTCCCCTCTTTTCGGAAAGGTCATGTCGCCTGGGATCGAAGCGATCCAAGGGTGTCATGACAAGGCCGGATCCCAATTAATCCTGTTAACGATGGGTATTGGGTTAGACTGTCGACTCGGCGATTTTTATGGAGAGGTTTCTCCCGCCTGGGATTGTCTGAAGGTGATTGTCTCGAGGTAACCCATGAACCCATCTCTGCCCATTTTATTGGGTGTCAATATCGATCATATCGCGACCGTTCGGGAAGCTCGGGGGACTCGGTTCCCGGAAGTGATTCAGGCCGCGTTGGTGGCAGAGCAGGCGGGTGCCGACGGCATTACCGCCCATCTCCGAGAGGATCGCCGCCATATTCAGGATCGTGATATTGATCTCCTATCAGGTCTTCTTGAAACCCGTCTGAACCTTGAAATGGCCGTGACCGATGAGATGGTGGCCCTTGCCGCTAGGGTTCGTCCTTCTGCTTGTTGTTTGGTGCCTGAAAAACGCGAGGAACTCACCACCGAAGGAGGGCTTGATGTTGTGGGCCAGTTCGAACGCATTCGATCCGCCGCTCAAAAACTTCTAGAGGCGGGGTCTGAAGTCTCGCTTTTTATTGATGCCGAGGAGCGCCAGATCGAGGCGGCTCTGAGGACTGGGGCGCCTGTGATTGAGCTTCACACGGGGCATTATGCGGATGCCCTAACGCCTGAAGCCCGCGATCATGAACTGCAGCGGCTGATGGAGGCCGCCCTGTTGGGTGCCCAAATGGGTCTTCGTGTCAACGCAGGTCATGGCCTCCACTACCATAACGTCGATGCCATCGCCCGCATTCCCGTCATTCGAGAACTCAATATCGGTCATGCGATCATTGCGCGCGCCCTTTTTTCAGGCCTCGATCAGGCCGTCAGGGATATGAAGGCGCTCATGGTCGCGGCGCGGGCTTCAATTGACCCTGGCTAGTCATTCTGCGATAGTTATCAGTCAGAGAAACCTTTTTTCGAGGATTCGGCAGGACCTTTCTTTGCCTGCGAAACATTGGCATGCCCACATCACGACAGGGAGAACAGGACAACGGCAGAGGAGCCCGGCAGCGACAGCTGTCCGGACGGTCTTGGCCGTTAGCGACCACACCATCCTTGACGAGGGTGGGCTTGGGGCTTTTTTTGATGATGGCGATCGTCGCGGTTTTCTATCAGCTCCATAATGACCTGGGGATGCTGGAATCAAAGCTTGCGACCGTCGGCGGCGGTGAGCGGCTGCAGGCGATGAGCCAACAGATGGATGGCCTTCGACATCGCCTTCACGGGCTGATGGCCGACTCGGTTGACATCCGCCTCAAGGGGCTGGAGCGAAACCTTTCTTCAGGCCGCGTTACGGCGGACGATCTAAAGCTTTTTGATGTCCTTCAGACTGACATAAGGGATCTCGAAGCGTATTCCAATCAGCCTGGATCACTCGGTCTCAACGATGAAGTCCGCGAGCATCCTCGGTATCAGGCGATGGCTGCAGCAGGAGGGGGCTCGGATGTTCTCTTAACCAAGGCCGACATGCTGAAGGAAATCAGTCGATTGCGAACCTTACTCTATCTTTGTCTGACGGGTTTTGTCGCGACCGGAGGGATCTTTGTGGGTCGTTATTGGTTGGGTGGTCGAAGACCCGAGGCTTTGCCGCCGCCAAAATTTCCTCGCCCCCCCTTGTTGACCCGCCGCCGCTCCGGCTGATGCCCGCTGAAAACCGCTGAAGTCCCAAGATGATGCGCAGTCTTTTGTTCGGCGACTTGGTGAACGAGAACAGCGCCTAAAGCGGCGATAGGGAACGGTTTAACGGGGTTTAACGCTTCAAGCCCAGCCACGATCGGAGGGTCTGAGGCCGAGGCAAGACTCGGGCGATCAGCGATGGGCTGTCGTCGAGGAGAGTGAAAACCGGCGGAATGACGATCAGGCTAAGAATCGTGGAGGTGACCAAACCTCCAAGAACCGCAAAGGCCATAGGGCTTCTAAAGGAGGGGTCGGCCTCTCCGAGGCCGAGAGCGATCGGGAGCATCCCTGCACCCATAGCGAGGGTGGTCATGACGACCGGGCGCGCTCGTTTACTGCACGCATCGATCAGTGCCGCGGTGCGGTCCATACCGAGATCCCGCTGGGCCATGATGGCGTACTCGACCAAGAGAATCGAGTTCTTAACGGCGATGCCCATGAGCATGACCAGCCCGATCAGGGAAGGCATCGAGAAGGATTTACCGGCAAGGAGTAGCGCCACGAAGCCACCACCAAAGGCGGTGGGGAGCGCTGCGAGGATGCTGATGGGTTGTAACAGGTCCTTGAATAATAAGACCAGTACGACAAAAATACATAAGACCCCCGTCAGCATCGCAAGACCGAAGCTTCCAAACAGTTCAGCCATCATTTCGGCATCCCCAACGTCCACTCGCTCAACGCCTAAAGGAAGATTTTGGAGGCTCGGGAGCTTGCCGACTACCGCTGTGACATCCCCTAAAGGCAGTCCAGCAAGTTCGATCTCGAAATTGATGTTTTGGACTCGATCATAGCGTCGAATCACTTGAGGGCCGCTCGAAAGCTCCAGTGTCGCGACTTGACCCAGCAACACTGATCCCACGCCAGGCTTGGTGGAAGGGATGGATAGTCGCGACAAAACCTCAAGATTATCTCGCCCCTCCTCGTTCAAGCGAACCATGACAGGAACCTGACGACGGGCCAGATTCAGTTTTGGCAGCGACCAGGCATAATCCCCCAGCGTTGCAAGACGGAGGGTCTCTGAAAGGGCCGCTGCCGTCACTCCAAGATCTGCCGCCTTACCAAAATCAGGATGCACGGCGATTTCTGGGCGGGTCAGGGCAGCGCTCGATGCGATGTTGCCAATCCCAGGAATGGTTCTAAGGTCGCGTTCGACCCTTCGGGCCGCTTGGGTCAACTGTTGCCGATCCTCGCCGCTCAGGGTCAAGATGTATTTTTCGCCAGAGCCGCCAAGGCCTACCTTGGTTCTCGCTCCCGGCAGCTTTTCAAGACGTTGCCGAATCCCTTGTTCGATCACTTGCTTTCGAATCGAACGCTGCTTCCGGCTGGCGAGGGTCACGGTCAGCGTCGCCTTGCGAACTTCAGCCTCAGAGGGCAACGCCATCGGATCGCTGCCGGCGGCACCGCCGCCGATGGTGGTGTAGACACTGAGGATCTCCGGAATATCACCGATCAGCTGGCGTGCTCGCTCGGCAAGGTCACTGGTCTGTTGGATGGTCGCCCCCGGGGGGAGTTCGATGAAGACCTGAGTTTGCGGATTGTCATCGGCTGGAATAAAGCCTTGTGGCAGCAAGGGGATCAGCAGTAACGATCCGATAAAGAAGGCGACAGTCCCGGCGAGGGTCGCCCAGCGGTGGTTAAGGGCGACTCGGACCAGCTGGAGATAGCGAGGCATGAGGAAGCCACCAGGGGCTTCAGAGGCTTGGTGATTGGTGAGAAGATAGGCCGCCATCATCGGGGTGAGAAGGCGAGCGACCAGCAGAGAAGCGAAAACCGCCATGGCTGCGGTCCAGCCGAACTGTTTGAAAAAACGGCCGACAATCCCGCTCATAAAGGCAGTAGGGAGGAAGACGGCGATCAACGCAAAGGTGGTTGCGACCACCGCAAGACCGATCTCATCAGCCGCTTCCATGGCCGCACGATAGGGTGATTTCCCCATTCTGAGATGGCGCACAATGTTTTCGATTTCGACGATAGCATCGTCAACCAAAATGCCCACGACCAAGGAAAGGGCCAGGAGGGAAACCACGTTCAAGGTGAATCCAAAAAGGTACATCCCAATGAACGTCGGGATGGCGGATAAGGGCAATGCCACGGCCGCGATGAAAGTGGCTCGAAAGTCCCGCAGAAAAAGCCAGACGACCAGCACAGCCAGTGCGGCGCCTTCATAAAGCAGGGCCATCGACGCATCAAATTCCTCTTGGACCGGATCAACAAAGTTGAAGGCTTCTTTGAGCGTTAGGTCTTGATGTCGCTCTTGAATGTCCCTTAAAACCCTTAGAACCCCTTGACCCACATCGATCTCGCTAGCGCCCCGGCTTCGGGTGATTTCGAATCCGACGACCTCTTGACCGTTGAGCAAGGAGAGGGTTCGGTGGGCAGAGACCGTATCCTTGATGTCAGCCAGCTGGTCCAATTCGATGCGTCGCCCATCGGGGAGAACGATGGGAAGCTCGCGAAATTCATTGGCGCTGGAGAGGTTTGCGAGGGTCCTGACGGGCTGCTCACCGCCACCAATTTCAGTGCGTCCGCCAGCACCTTCCCGCTGCGTCAGACGAAGCTGGCGCGAGACATCGGTGGTCGTGATACCCAGTGACTGGAGTTTAAGAGGGTCCAGGCGAACCGCGATTTCACGGTTGCCGCCTCCGATGCGGGTGACCGTGCCAACGCCTTCGACGGTCAGCAGTTTTCTGATAATGACGTCGTCCACCAACCAGGAGAGGGCCTCTTCGTCCCGCTCCTTTGAGGTGACCGTATAGGCGAGAATGGGGGCTGCCACGACATCCAGTTTGGTGACCAGCGGCTCCCGAAGGTCACTTGGGAGATCCTGACGAACTTTGGAAACGGCCGAACGGGTGTCATCGAGCGCCTCTTCCAAGGATTTTTCGAGTCGGAACTCGAGCGTGACGGTGACACTTCCATCCTGGATCTGGGTGGTCGTATGCCGGAGCCCTTGGAGGGTGGCGACCGCGTTTTCAAGGGCTCTGGCTACCTCGGTTTCAAGCTGAGGCGGCGAAGCTCCCGGTAGGCTCGCTGAGATAGTGACGGTTGGAAAATCAAGGTCCGGAAAGTTCTGAATCTTCATGACCTTGAAGCAGTAGATCCCGCCAAGGGTCAACAAGACAAAGAGCATCAACGCTGGCAGCGGGGCCCTTATGCAAGCGGAAGAAATATTCATGGGACGATGGAGACCAGGTCGCCATCGGCCAGGAAGGCGCCGCCCTGAAGGATGAGCGTGTCCTCAGGGTGAATTCCTTCTAAGACTTCGATGAGGTCCCCTTCGGTGCGGCCGAGCTGAAGCTTTATTTCCTCGACGTGTGCCCTGCCTTCAGGGTCTTCAATGACCCTGAAGGCGAAGCTGAACCCATCACGGAGCGTGATGGCTGTCCTTGGCAGGGTGAGGGCTGAGGATTGGCCAAAGAGGACACGGCCCTCAGCAAACATCCCGGGCTTAAAGCCTCTGGTTGCGGCGGCTGGAAGATCGACATAGACGATGCCGAACCGGCTTTCAGGGTCCAGTCCAGGGCCGACCATCCGGACGATCCCTTGGATCGTTCCGATATCCGGTACCTTGACGTCGACCTTCGCGCCGATCTTTAGTTTTGGGATCTCAGAGGCAATGACCTCGGCGCGCCATTCGAGGCGCTCTTGACGGATGAGTCGAAAGAGTTCCTCACCGTCTTGGGTGACCTTGCCCAGCGTGGCGGAGCGTTTGGCGATGATGCCATCATCGTTGGCAACCACTTTGGTATGCCGCATCCTTTGTTTTTGAATCTCGACCTGCGCCTTGGCTGATCGCATCCGCGCCTCGGCGGTTTTCTCGTTGGTCAGATACTGCCCCGCCTGGAGTTGGCTCAAGGCCCCCTCGTTGATAATCTGGCGAACTCTTCGAGCATTCTCGCGGGCCTCTTCCAGCAACGCGGTGGCTTCCAGTAAGAGAGCCTCGCTGTTGGCGAGGTCCATGGCGACACGCTCTTGGTCAAAGAGGGCGAGGACCTGACCTTTTCGGACCAGATCGCCAACCTCGGCGTGGATGTCCGCCAAACGAATCCCTGCAAGCTCCGAACTAATCAAGGCTTCCTGCCAAGCGGCGATGGAACCATTGGCCGACAACGTCAGCGGAATGAGGGTCATGACCGGCGTCACTACTTCTACGGTTAAAGCGGCTCGTTGGGGACGATCTTGAGGGTTGGCGGTCGATTCCTCAGTTGGTGTCATCGTATGCCATAGAAAGATCACGCCGAAGAGTGCGGTGATGATCCAAGGGGGGGTGAGGCGCCTGAGAGTATTCATGATGATCGAGGGTTCCTCAGGATTTTTGGCCGGTCAGGGGGTTTTTGGGGTCATCTCGGAGCGGCAGGGTAGGCTGCTGTCCCTCAGGATCTTGCCAGCCACCCCCGGCGGCGCGGTAGAGCGCGATCCAAGCCGCAACCCGTTCTTGTTCGAGATCCGCCAGTGTCCTTCGGGCGTTCAAGGCTTGCCGACGCGCTTGCTCGAGTTCCAGAAGATTACCGAATCCAGCCCGATAAAGCTGATCGGTGGCCCGAAGGTTTTGTTCATATCCTTTGAGAGCATCGCTGGCGGTGGGCCAGCGGGCGGCAGCGGTTTTAAGCCGGATCAGCGCCACTTCAACCTCCTTGACCGCGGTCCTGACCGTGGACTGAAATCGGGTTTTGGCCGCCTCGAATTGAATCTGAGCCGCTTCGACATCGGCGAGACGTTTACCGGCATCAAAGATCGGCATGGTGAGGGTTGGGCCGAATGACCAGGTGTTCGCAAAATAGGTGCTGGCCATTTGGGCGCCCGCAGCATAGGGACTCAAGGCTGACATCCCACTCACGCTTTGGAGTTGCGGCGTGATATTGCCGGTGAGACTCAAGCGGGGATAACGCCGGGCTTCTTCAACACCAATGCGGGCGCTTGCTTCTTGAACCTGTTGCTCGGCGGCGGCCACGTCAGGTCGCTGCAAAATGGTCTCGATGGGAAGGCCTTTAAGTTTAAAGGGGGGTGGGTCTGGAAGGCGCGCCTGTGAGGGGGAGTTTGGCGTCAGGCGCGAGCGGACTTCGTCCTCTGAAAGGGCGGTCAGGGCAACCAGCCCCTTGATCGAGCGATCGCACAGCCCTTGCTGTCGAATCAGGTTCTCCTCGCTTTCAGAGAAACTGGCTGTTGCAAGGGCAACCTCGGCCGGCGGCCGAAGACCGACTTGGCCCGCGAGTTTGACCAGCGTTAAGGAGGCCTGCCGGGATAAGGCATCCTTTTCACTGATCTCCATCAGTAGGGCGCAATAACGAAAGTCGAGATAAGCATTGGCAACCTCGACCGCGATCGCGACGCGGGCGTCATGCCAGTTCGCATGACGCGATTCAAGTTGGCCCCGCGCCGCTTCCTTTTGGCGGGCGATACCGCCAAAAAGGTCCACTTCCCAGTTGGCCTGAAGGCCTGTTTGGTAGCGGGTCCAGTCAAAAGGAGGCGTCCCGAAGGTGGTGCGTGCCCTCAGCATGTCGGTTTGGGTGTCAAGGCGAGGAAGTCCTTGGGCTTGGGCGGAGACCATCCCCGCCCGAGCTTCCTCAATGCGGGCTCTCGCCTCTGCCACGGAGGAACTAACCCGCTGCGCGGCTGAGAGGAAACGGGAGAGTTCAGGGTCATTGAATTGCTGCCACCAGCCACGAAGATCCGCTGGATTGGCCGCGTGGGCCTTGAGGTGTTCGAGTTGGGGCGCCTGCCATTTTTTTGAGGTTTGAGGCTCTGGTGCGACATAATCTGGGCCGACCGTCGTCAACAGGCCGCCTGAGCATCCCTCGAGAAGCCCGAGACTCACCGCGATCAAGAGGCCTAAAAGGCAACGCCGACCCTCTAGGGGTTTATCCACCATCATGAATCGAGACTAGAGTGGGGATGAGCCTTCGGTTTAAAAGCCATGGGACAATAGCCCTTTATCTTTAAGGATAAGACGGTACAAAAGGGGTCTTCGGATCACCTTGGCTCGGATGCCCTCGCTGGAAAAAAGTGGGCCTAGAAAAGGGAAGATCATAGCATTCGGGTTCTTGGCCAGTCGCCTCATTTCTATTAAGACGCCGGGATTGTTTTGGCAAACCCTCCTCCTTCTAAAGGGCGCTCGGAGAAGCCCCTTCGCAGGCTCTGTGTTATTTTGCTTGCCTTTATCATTAAGGTTAGGCTTGGCCTCCCTAACAACGTAAAAAATAATCGGATGGATCAGTTACGATCGATAGAGACCTCCCCGCTGATGCAGCATCGCTTTAGTGTCGCTCCGATGCTCGATTGGACGGATCGGCATTGCCGCTACTTTCTTCGTCAGATGTCAAGGAAGGCTCTCCTTTATTCCGAAATGGTGACCACCGGGGCTGTCCTTCACGGGGACCGTCAGCGACTTCTCGGGTATACCCCTTGTGAAAAACCCCTGGCCCTCCAGTTGGGCGGCTCTGAGGCGCTTGATCTTGCGGAGTGCGCAAGGATCGGTGAAGGGTTTGGCTATGATGAGATCAATCTGAATGTTGGTTGCCCGAGTGATCGGGTGCAGCGGGGCCGTTTTGGGGCCTGCCTCATGGCCGAACCGCACACGGTGGCAGCGGGCGTCGAGGCCATGAACAGGGCGGTCAACATCCCGGTGACCGTCAAATCCCGTATCGGCATCGATGATCTCGATTCCTATGAAGCCCTTCATGGATTTGTCCAGGTGGTCGCAGATGCCGGCTGTTCGACCTTCATCGTGCATGCCCGGAAGGCCTTTCTTAAGGGGCTCTCGCCGAAGGAGAATCGGGAGATCCCCCCCCTCCGCTATGACGTGGTCGAAGCCCTTAAGGCCGACTTTCCGGCGCTGACCATCGTGCTCAATGGCGGGATCGAAACCATCGATCAGGCGGCTCGTCACCTGCAGCGATTCGATGGGGTGATGCTGGGTCGGGCGGCCTATCATCACCCCTATCTTTTGGCAGAGGTCGATCAGCGGCTCTTTGGTTCTGAGGAGCCACCCCCGACGCGCGAAGCGGTCGTCGGTGCCATGTTGCCTTATATCGAGCAGCAGCTTTTAGAGGGTTCCCGTCTTCATGCCATGACCCGGCATATGCTGGGTCTTTATTACGCTCAGCCAGGTGGACGACTATGGCGCCGCCATTTGGGCGAAGCAGCGACCCGACCCGATGCGAGTGCAGTCGCTGTCGAAGCGCTTTTGAAAGAAGCCATTTGTCGGGCCGGTGAGCGCTCGCTGTATACTGATTTTATTGAACTGGAGGCTTAACCTTTATGCAAAATACAGTAATGGAAGACCTGTTTTCTCGTCTGATTACCGAGATTGGTGAGGATGTTGGGAGAGAAGGGCTGGTGGATACACCGAAGCGCGCGGCTTCAGCCTTTCGATTTCTCAACAATGGTTACCAGCGGAGCCTCGATGATGTCCTCAATAATGCGATTTTTGAGGCGGACACGGAAGACATGGTGATCGTCAAGGATATTGAGCTTTATTCGCTGTGCGAACATCACCTGTTGCCTTTTATCGGGAAATGTCATGTGGCCTATCTTCCCAAAGGGAAGGTCATCGGGCTCTCGAAGGTGGCGCGGATTGTTGATATGTATGCGCGGCGCCTCCAGATTCAAGAGCGTCTGACCAATCAGGTCGCAATGGCGCTCCAGACCGCCATTAATCCTGCAGGGGTTGCTGTCGTGATCGAGGCCAAGCATCTTTGTATGATGATGCGGGGTGTCGAGAAGCAGAATTCCGTGATGACCACCTCGTCCATGCTGGGTCTTTTTAGGAAAAAGACCAGTACCCGCTCGGAATTTCTAGATCTCATCAATCGGAGATAGGGGGCCTTTGGATTCTGTTCGGCTTGAACGGGACCCCTTTGTCTTCAGTCAACCAAGGAACTCCCTGAGGCGAATTCATGCGGCAAGCGAGGAAGCGCGGAACGAACACCCAGAAGCCTCAGCATTTTGGGCTGCTCTCGCTGTTCGCCCCCCTGTTCTGGTTTCTTTTGATCCTTACGCCTTTTTTAGTGGCTGGGGGTGCGGCCTATTTGGCCTATCAGGATCGGGTGGTTCGCGAGCAGTTTGAAGGGAAGCGCTGGGCGCTTCCTGCAAGAGTCTATGCTTCATCTGCTGAGATTTTTGTCGGCTCCCCGTTTGATAGCGATAGTTTCGAATGGCTTTTAGGCCAGCTTAAGTTCCGGAAAGATGCGCAGTTATCCACCCAGGGCAGTTACTTAAGGCTCGGCGATGAACTGGTCTTTAAAACGCGTGAGTTTCAGTTTCCTGATCGTCATGAGCCGGCCAGGGAGGTCAGGATCCAGTTTGCCGATCACCAGGTCATCCTCTTAGAGGCGATGGACGACGGTCAATCCGTGCCGCTCCTGCGGATGGAGCCGCCCCAGATCGGAAGCTTCTACCCGGCTCGGCGTGAGGATCGGGTATTGATCAAACTGGAGCAGACCCCTGAAACGCTCCTCAAGGCGCTCTTTGCCAGTGAAGATCATAATTTTTATGGGCATCACGGGGTCTCCCTCCGCGGTATTTTAAGGGCGGTCTATGTGAACCTTCGAGCCGGGGGGATCGTTCAGGGGGGGAGTACCCTCACCCAGCAGTTGGTCAAAAACTTCTATCTTTCCTCTGAAAGAACCTGGTGGCGAAAGCTGAATGAGATCGTCATGGCGATGATCTTGGATGCCCGCTATGCCAAAGAAGAGATTCTGGAAGCCTACCTCAATGAGATCTATCTTGGGCAGGATGGATCAAGGGCTATTCATGGTTTTGGGCTGGCGAGTCAGTATTACTTTGGACGCTCCATTGAGGAGCTGAAGCTCCATCACATTGCCTTCCTGGTCGCGCTGGTTCGAGGGCCTTCTTACTATGACCCCTATAAGACCCCAGAGCGGGTGCTGAAGCGCCGAGATTTGATCCTCGATGAAATGGTCGATCAAGGGTTTATTGGGCGAGATGTTGCCGCTGAAGCCCAATCCCATCCCTTGGATGTCGTCCTCGACCCCCATCAGTCGGTCAGTCGCTACCCGGCCTTCATGGACCTCCTCAGACGCCAGTTGGACAAGGAGTATCGGCCGGAGGATCTCACGTCAGAAGGCCTCAGAATCTTTACGACCCTCGATGTCAATGCCCAGTACCAGTTACAAAAAGCCATTGATGATCAGTTGCCGAAGCTTGATCGGCGTCCCCAGAAATCGCCTCTGGAAGTAGCGGCCATTTTGACCCGACGCGGGACGGGGGAAATTGCGGCGCTGTGCGGTGGCCGCAATGAGGAATCCTCGGGCTTCAATCGAGCGCTCGATGCCACTCGCCAGATTGGTTCGCTGTTTAAGCCGGTGATCTATCTCGCGGCCCTTGAACAGGAGGGGCGCTATAACGTGTCGACGTTACTGGAGGATAGCTCGATCACGATTAAGCTTCCGGGTAGCCATTGGACGCCGAAGAACTATGACGGCAAGGAGCATGGGGTCGTCCCCATGTTTAGCGCACTGGCGCATTCTTATAATTTGGCGACCGTCCGCTTGGGGATGGCCGTCGGCGTCCCTGAGGCAGCGACTATGCTGCGCCGACTGGGCGTCCAGCGTCCGGTTGAGACGGTCCCTTCACTGCTTCTCGGGACCGCCGCGCTATCGCCGATCGACGTGGCTCAGATGTACCAAACGATCGCCAGTGATGGTTTTTTGACCCCGCTCCGAGCCATCCAGGAAGTGATTTCCCCGGAAGGAAAGACCCTGAAGCGCTTTGGTATTGAGGTTCGGCAGTCGGTACCCCAAGCCGCGGTCTACCAGCTCAATGCGATGCTGAGGGAGGTGTTTAGGCGGGGTACGGCAAAACCTGCCTTTACTCAGATGCCCGCCAGCCTAAAGCCTGCGGGCAAGACCGGGACCACGAATGAGCTCCGCGATAGCTGGTTTGCAGGCTTTACCGGCGATTATCTCGGCGTGGTCTGGATGGGCCGAGATGATAATCAGCCTTCTGGTCTGACCGGTGCCGAAGGCGCCTTAAAGGTCTGGTCCGCCGCCATGAATGCGGTCAGTCGGGAGCCGCTTGATCTTGATCCACCTGAGGAGATTGAGATGATCTGGGTGGATGGTGTTCGAGGCGGCCGGGCGGCTGAAGGGTGTCCTGGCGCGATTGAAATGCCGTTTATCAGAGGTCATGGCCCCAATCGGTCTTCCGGTTGCGGTCCTTCGGTGGAGGCCCATGAATAGGGTCAATGCAAGCATTTTCGGAGGAAGAGTCGATGGTTGATCATGCCAAGGGACGGTCGATTCTGATCACTGGATGCTCTTCAGGGATCGGACGCTGCTGCGCCCTCACCCTGAAGGCGCGGGGTTATCGGGTGTTTGCAACCGCTCGCCGGCCAGAGGATGTTGACTCCCTCAAACAGGAAGGCTTTGAAGCCTATGTGCTCGATCTTCGATCGTCCGCCTCCATTCATCAGGCCGTCGATAAGGTCTTTGAAGCGACCGGTGGCCGCCTCTACGGACTCTTCAATAATGGGGCCTACGGTCAGCCGGGGGCTGTCGAGGATCTTCGCCGAGAGGTTCTTGAGGAGCAGTTTGCAACCAATTTCTTTGGCACCCACGAACTGACCGCACGGGTGATTCCGGTGATGCGTAGCCAGGGCGAAGGGCGGATTATCCAGAACAGCTCGGTCCTTGGCTTTGCGGCGATGCGTTATCGGGGGGCTTATAACGCCAGTAAGTTTGCACTTGAGGGCCTAACGGACACCCTTCGATTGGAATTGAAAGGGAGTGGGGTCGAGATCTCGCTGGTGGAGCCTGGTCCGATCACCAGCCGCTTTAGGGAGAATGCCTTCGCTCAATACCTTAAACACATCGATCGAGATCTCAGCATTCATCAGACCACCTATCGAGAGATGGAGGCGCGTCTTTTAAAGGACGGTCCGGCTGTTCCCTTTACGCTGGGTCCTGAAGCGGTCGTTTCAAAGGTGATCCATGCCTTGGAGTCACGGCGCCCTAAGGCCCGCTATCACGTGACCTTTCCCACCACGCTATTTGCCGTTCTCAAGCGTCTATTGCCGGATCGGGCGCTTGATGGACTCCTCGGGAGAGTGGGCTGAGACTTGTGAGAAAATAGCGTCATTTGATCTTGAGGTTTCATGTCAGCCAGCCCACGCCACCTTGCCCTTTTTGTTGCTTTTTCCGGAACCGGAGGGGTTGAGCGGGTGACACTTAATCTCCTGCAGGGGCTCGCGGCCCATGATGTTCGGGTCGATCTCCTGACCGTGGTCAGCCGGCGGGGAACCCCACCCGTGGTTCCATGGCCGAATGTTCGGGTGATTGATCTTGGCGTCAAACACTCCCAGCACGCTATCCCGGCGCTGGTTCGCTACCTCCAGAAGGAACAGCCGGAGGTGTTGATGGTCGCTAAGGATCGTGCCGTGAGGACCGCCATTGTCGCCCACTGGCTCGCTAAGGTGCCTACCCGCCTGGTCGGCCAGCTTCACATGAACATGACCGGTTTTTTGGCGAACAAACCGTTCTATCAGCGCTGGCTTAGAAAAGCCCCCATGCGGTTGCTATTCCCTTCGCTGGACTTGATTATCGGCGTCTCAGAAGGGGTGGCCGATGACACCCGGCAAGTCACTGGGCTTCAAGGGGAGAAGGTGATCGCCATCCGCAACCCGGTGATTACCCCTGAGCTCTTCAAAATGGCCGAGATCGCCCCCCATCATCCCTGGTTTAAGGAAGATATCCCCATCATTCTTGGGGCAGGGCGCCTTTCTCCTGAAAAGGATTTCCCGACCCTCATTCGGGCGTTTGGGCATCTCAGGAAGAGCCGAAAGGCGCGACTGATGATCATCGGGGAGGGTCCCTTGGAAGGAAAGCTCAAGGCATTGGCGGCGTCTTTGGGTCTTTTAGAAGACGTGGCTTTTCCAGGTTATGAGGCGAATCCTTTTGCCTATATGAAGCGGGCTGCCCTTTTTGTGATGTCCTCGGCCTGGGAAGGCTCCGGCAATGTCCTGGTCGAGGCCTTGGCTCTTGGCACTCCCGCTGTTTCAACCGATTGCCCTTATGGTCCCCGCGAAACCCTTGATGGGGGACGCTATGGGGCTTTAGTCCCCGTTGGAGATGACCTTGCGCTCTCAAAAGCGATGTTAAAGACCCTCGATGAACCTTTGCCTCCGGCTTTTTTAAGGGAGGCGGTGACGGATTTTACAATTGAGGCCAGTGCGCGCCATTACCTTCATGCGCTGTTGTCCCCCCTGGATGGCGAAGCCCCAAGATGACGACCCTCAAGGGCATTGGATGGCTCAAGGTCGATGGGCTTTTGACCCTGGGCCTTTGGATTTTTTTGCTCTCGCTTTTGATCAGCCGGGGCACCTACAGCGCCGGTCTGATCCTGATGGGGCTGAGCCTCCTCCTCCGGGGGGTTTATCAGCAAGAGCCCTTCAACTGGACCCGCGCGCTTGGGGTTTTTATGGCGCTGATGACAGGGTCGGTCCTCCAGGGCGTATTGATGGCCACTGATTCGCCGGGCGATATGGTCGTGCCCCTGTTTGGATCAATGGTCGTGGTGGCGGGGATACTCCAGCTGTCTCCAACGCCAGGATCTAGGATCCGCTGGGAACCTTTACTGACCGCCGGCCTGGTTTTTTTTGTAACCCTTCACCTCAGCTACGATGTCTTTTGGACGCGCTGGCCAAAATTTGGCAAGTCGGCGCTGTTCACGAATATTCACTACATGGCGCAATTCGCCGTCTTCACGTTACCGTTCCTGGTGATGGAGGCCTTGAGGACTCTTGGGCGGGTGCGCTGGCTTTTGGTGTTGGTGATCTTCGGGGATCTCTGGTTGTTGCTGGAATCCCGCTCACGGCCGGGGTATTTGAGCCTCATTGCTTCCGTTCTGGTCCTTCTTCCTCACCTTGGACGAGGGCTGCGCTGGCAAAGTCTGGGTCTTTTACTCGGGGTGCTCGGGGCCCTCTATTTTGGCAATGTTGCGCACTTTCAAGAACGAATCAATGAAATGCTTCTCCATTTTTACGAGGATGAGCGCGGTGAGATCTGGCATGAAAGCTGGCTTCTTCAAAGTAAAAGTACGCCGATGGAATGGGCTTTGGGGCATGGTCTCGGCCAGTTTGCTCATGATTATCAGGTGGTTTCCCTCCTCAAACGGATCAAACCTTATTGGTCGCCACATTGTTTCTTTTTCGAGATACTCTACAGCCACGGACTTTTCGGGGTGATGGTGATGGTGGCCGCTGGCGTGATTTTTTTTCAGCAATTACTCAAGGCCATAAAGGGCTCCATCGGCGCCGACAGAACCTTGGGACTCCTGCTCCTGGCTACGGCCACCGCGGAGTTGGTTGATGGGTTCTTTATCATTCCTTTTTGGTCCCGTAATTTTCTCTATCCCATGAGTCTTGTGGTCGGTGCCAGCTTCCTTTACTTTCAGAGGCTCTCCGTGACTCAAAAGCCTTTGCCCAGACCCTGATGAATGCCTTACCTCCGGTCACGCTGATCATCCCTAATTTCAACGGTGAGACGCTCCTCCTCGAGAACCTTCCCTCCGTCATGGCAGCCCTTAAGGCTTATCCTGGCGGTGGCCGCATTGTGGTGGTGGATGATGGCTCTACGGATGCCAGCGTCGCCGTCGTCAGGGACCACTTTTCAGCGGTGAGCCTCATCCAGCACACGCAGAATCAGGGCTTTTCTGAAGCGGTGCATTCAGGGGTCCGGGCGGCGGCGACCGAAGCGCTGATCTTCCTCAATTCCGATGTGGTCCCGGAGGAAGATTTTATTTTGCCCCTGATCAAGCGCCTTGAAATGCCCCAGGTTTTTTCTGTCCAGTCAGCGATTCGGGAAGAATCGGGCCGTCTTCATCCTTATTGCCTGACCCGATTCCGATACCGTCTTGGGACCTTAAAGCGACTATCGACACCTCATCTCGGCAATGAGGGCTGGTTGTGTCTTTACGCCTCAGGAGGATCGATGGCGGTGGTTCGGTCTAAATTTCTGGAACTGGGTGGTTTCTTGCCGATCTACAAGCCGTTCTACTGGGAAGACTTTGATCTTGGAGTCAGAGCCTGGCGGCGCGGCTGGCAAAGTTGGCTTGAACCTGCCAGCATCGTGCTGCACCAGGAGCGGGGTTCCATTCGAGATCATGTCAAACGTCAGCGCATTCGTTGGGCTCTTGAGCGCAATAAGCTGATTGCAGAAGGGATTCATCTCCCCTTGGGGGATCTTCTTTTATGGTGGCCTCCTCGGGTTTTGGGGCGAGCCCTTTTAAGGACCCTTGGCGGTCATCTTGGATACTGGACCGGCCTTTGGAACGCCCTCTCTATGGGGGCGGAAGTGAGTGCGATGCGGCGATCCATCAAAGCAAGCGAGCGCCTGTCTCTTGAACGGGTGCTTCGGGAGATTAACGCCCAGAATCGACCGCTTCTAGAGAAAGCGAGATCATGATGACGCCGTCGACGCCACTTTTATTGATTCGCGCGGGTCGGCGGGAGGATCAGGCCGCGATCTTGGCCTTGATCGCTGAGGTCTTCGGCAAAGAAGAGGCTGAACGCGCGGGTCGGCGCTGGGACTGGCAATGGCACCAGGATCCAAGGCTCAAAATACCCGGTTATTCAGGGGTGGTTGCGGAGTGGGATGGACAGCTGGTTGCGGCCATCGGCTGCATTCCTGCGGGTCTTTATCTTAAAGGGGCCGCGGTCGAAGCGTTCTGGTTTGCTGATGCGCTGGCCCACTGGGGCCTGATCCGAAAGGCCATGCGTGCCGCCCGAAAGGCGGGCGGTCAGCTAACGGGGGCGGACCTTTCAAAAGGCGTCGTGGGCGCCCTCTTGAATGATCCTGCCGCGGGGGTTTACCAGCTCGGTAAACACTTAACCGACCCGATGGCCGTCGTCGCCTACAAGATTGGGTCAACCGATTTCTTAGGGACGGGGAGTTTCACCCGCCTCCTGACTTTTCGTCAGCCCATCAGTAAGATTCTCGGGAAACCCCTCGGCCTCTTTTTAGGGTGGTGGGCGGACTGGTTCATTCGGGGCCTCCCAAAGCCGACACGCGCTGTTCGTGTCCTTGAAGGCGATTTTGATGAGCGCTTTGATGCCCTCTTTGAGAATGCGAGAAGGATCCACCCAGCGATTACCCGCCGCGATCGCGAGGTCCTCCAGTGGCGATATCGCCAACACCCAGATACGGCTTATGAGGTGATGGTCGCAGAAGACGAAGGCGCCCTTGAGGGCTACCTCGTGGTGACGACCTTTCATCGCCATGGCCAATTCAGGGCGCACATTCTTGATCTTCTGGCGCGGGATGATGATCCTTTGGTGCTGGATGCCTTGCTGGTTTTTGCGCTGCGCTCGCTCAAAAAAGCCGCGGTCCATCGGGTTGAATGTTATACCGGAGGCAAGGCGGTCGTCGCTGCGCTTAAGCGCTTGACATTCAAAGAGCGGCTCAAGGATGGCCAGCCTATATCGACCTTGGTTCGTCGAATTGTCACGGACGAACTTTACATCACGCGAGGCGATGGTGATGGCGGCTGATGGCTTAATGATGATCTTAGGGGTCGCCTGATGCAGGGCCTTCAAAAGCGACTGACGCGTCTTTTTAGGCGGCGAAGCGATGTTGAGCGGGAGCCTTTTCAGTGGTATCTCCTTCTCGGGAGGGCCCCTTTGGAGACCCTTCGCTCACCCGATGTTTCAGCATTGACCCCGATCTATCCGCCTTCTGATCGCTTCTGGGCCGACCCTTTTCTCTGGAGCGAAGGCGGCGAGACGTTCGTCTTTTTCGAAGAGTATCCCTTTCAAACGCGGCGCGGCCATATCAGTGCCATGGCGATCGATGCGTTAGGACAACCCCTTGGGGATTCAAAGCCGGTCCTTCAAACGCCTTATCATCTCTCCTATCCCTACCTCTTTGCCTTCGGGGATCACCTTTACATGGTTCCTGAAAAGAAAGCGGTGCGCTGTGTCGATCTTTACCGCTGTACCCGATTTCCGGATCGATGGGAAAAGGTTAAAACCCTCTTCAAAGGGCCGAGAATGGTGGATTCGACCCTCTTTGAATATGAGGGGCGTTGGTGGCTTTTCTGTTCAGTGAAGGGGCGGGGGGTGCGTTACGATGAAAGCCTCTTTGCCTATTACACCGATCATCCCATTGAAGGGGATTGGTTGCCGCACCCCTTGAATCCCTTGGTTCGGGATCTGGCTCTTGGACGCTCGGGTGGACGCGTGATAAGGGATGCCGGCGGCGTTCTTTTAAGGCCTTCTCAGGATTGCACCGGGCATTACGGTGCCGGCCTTAATCTGAGTGAGATCGTGACCCTGAGCCCTTCGGCTTATGAGGAAAAGAGAATCTGGCATCGGCGAGGGGAGGAGACGCCTGGGGTTTTGGGGCTGCATCATCTCGATTGGCATGAGGGGTTCTTGGTGATGGATGCTCAGCGCCAAAGACTAAAGCCTCAAACCTTGGAATAAGCCATGAATTTTGGGAGCCATTCTATGCTCGGCGACCGGCTTCAGGGTCGCGACAATAACTTTAACCTCATCCGTTTGATCGCGGCGATGGCGGTCCTTATTGGACACTGCTACCCCCTGGCGCTCGGGGTGGGGGCTGAAGAGCCTTTGAGTCATTTGTTGGGCCAAAGTCTGGGCGGTTTCGCGGTGGATACCTTTTTTATTATCAGTGGCTTTCTGGTGACCCAGAGCCTTCTTTATCGCCAATCCGTTCGTGCCTTTCTCCTTTCGAGGCTGCTGAGAATTTACCCGGGGTTGATCGTCATGGTGGTTTTGACGGTCTTTGTCCTTGGGCCCTTGGTGACCACGGTCTCTCTTCGGGACTATGGGGGATCGCCCTTGACGTTGAGTTATCTTCTCAAATGTTCGACGCTGATCGGAGGGCTTCGTTTCCAATTGCCGGGGGTCTTTGAGGGGAACCCTTTTGCGCTGAAGGTCAATGGCTCTTTGTGGACCATGCCTTATGAAGTCAAGATGTACCTCTGGCTGGTTGGTTTTTGGGGGGTATTGGGCGTCCATCCCCGCCTGCGGGGTCGGCTTTTTGCCTTCGGGATCAAAGGCATCGCTCTTTATGCGGTCTTTATGGCGTCAAAGGCCCTCATCTGGGGCCACGAGGTCACGCCCTTTCTAAGGCTCACCGCAGCCTTTTCCTTAGGGTCTTCGATGTATCTTTTAAAGGACCGCATTCCAGTTTCTGGGGGGCTTTTGGTGCTGGCGCTGAGTCTTTTTGGGCTGTCGATGTTTCGAAAATCTTTCTTCATGCTGATCTATCTCCCGTTGATGCCGTATCTGGTGTTGTCGCTGGCGACCGTCCCTGGGGGGCTGATTCGCCGATTCAACCGGCTTGGAGATTATTCTTATGGTGTTTATATCTACGCCTTCCCCCTCCAGCAGATCCTCGCGATGGCCTATCCTGGGATCACCCCCCTGGAGATGATGCCCCTGGCCGCTGCGTTGAGTCTCCTCTTCGGGATCGTCTCTTGGCATGGGGTTGAATCGCCCTGTCTTCGTCTAAAACGTTCTTAAAGCCAGGTTCGGCGCTGATCTTTAAAGCCCTTTGTCTTGCGGGGGGGGTGGGGCAAGTGGGACAATGTATCGCTGATGGGGCCGATGAGGCCTTTGTGGACCCACGAGGGCGCTTCGATGCGCGCCGGTTACTGAGAGCGAATGTTATGAATACACCCTGGATTGCACCTTCCATTCTTTCTGCTGACTTTGCCCGTCTCGGTGAAGAAGTGGACCATGTCCTCAAGGCCGGTGCCGATGTCGTCCATTTCGATGTGAT
>Ga0194047_10000267_pt1 | contig 35502 bp, 30 predicted proteins | sample JunL225m_MetaG_2_FD_160070 | JGI IMG/M metagenome (GOLD analysis project Ga0194047, IMG submission 160070) | Anoxic zone freshwater microbial communities from boreal shield lake in IISD Experimental Lakes Area, Ontario, Canada - Jun2016-L221-5m | ecosystem: Environmental > Aquatic > Freshwater... | reverse complement strand
GAGTCTGACCAATGTGATGGTGGGTGAAAATGCCCACGTTGGAACCGTCGATGCGCAGGATGCAAAAATTGGCGCTGACGCCACAGTGAGTTCGTATGTAGTTCTTGGCTCTGGTGCAGAAATTCTTTCGGGCGAGTTTGTGGCTCCCTTTCAGCACCGGAACCGCTAGTGCGCAGGTAATAAAAGAACTACGCTGGCTACGTGGAGTCACTCGCTAAGCGTCGCCTTGTCATCGTCTCGGGTCGCTGTCACCCCGCCCTGGCAAAAGACATTGCTGGCAAATTAGGTGTTGATTTAACCGAAGCCAACGTTCGAGAATTTGCCAATGGAGAAATTCACTGTCGCTTCGATGAATCAATTCGTGGCGCACACGTTTTCATTGTGCAGACGCACAGCTCGCCGGTAAATGACGCAGTGATGGAACAACTCATCATGATTGATGCAGCCAAGCGCGCATCTGCAAAAAGTATTACTGCGGTAATTCCAAACTACGGATACGCACGTCAGGACCGAAAGTCAGCTGGTCGCGAACCAATCACGGCGAAGCTGATTGCCGACATGCTCCAAACCGCTGGCGCCACAAGAGTTCTTTCGGTGGACTTTCACTCTGGCCAGATTCAGGGATTCTTCGACATCCCAGTTGACCACTTGGTTGCGGCTCCAGTTCTTGAGGATTATCTAAAGGCGAATGCGGATCCTCGATCACTTGTTGTTGTTGCTCCTGATGCAGGTCGCGTAAAAGTTGCTGAGCGTTACGCCCAACACCTCGGATGTGATCTTGCACTTGTTCACAAAACACGTCCAACAGGAACTATGAACACGGTTGAAGCTCGACACATCATTGGTGATGTTGACGGGCGACACTGCGTGCTTATTGACGACATGATTGATACCGCCGGAACAATTGTTGCGAGTTGCGACCTTCTAAAAGAGAGGGGCGCATCTGAAATCTGGGTGATGGCCACTCACGCAGTCTTCTCACCACCGGCTGTGGACCGCCTCTTTAACGCTCCGGTAAGTCGCGTGATCGTGACCGACACCTTGCCACTCGGCCCCGAGCGCAGGTTTGAAAAGTTGGAGATTCTTTCAGTTTCATCCATCATTGCCAACGCAATTTCCGCCATTTTCGAGGATGCATCAGTTTCTGACATCTTCGGCGGCGAGAACCTCCTGTAGCCAAAAACGCCTATCTGGCCTACCGGCTAGACTTATTTCCCGGTGCCCAGCCCAATTTTGGGCGGCAAACCATTCGTAAGAGGAGTTTTCATGACACAGGCAACGTTGAACGCGCTGACCACACGAGACAAGGGTTCACGTAACTCACGCCGCCTACGCGCTGCAGGCTCAATTCCTGCCGTTGTATACGGTGAAGGCGTTGCTCCACTCGTTGTATCTGTTGATGCGAAAGAGTTCCGTACATCAGTTTCTGGCGACCAGGGACTTAACTCACTGATCACCCTTACCGCTGATGGCAAGAGCTACACAGTGCTCGCACGTGAGCTACAACGCCACAAGGTTCGAGGGACTGTTGCGCACATTGACTTCCAGGTCGTTGACCCTAACAAGCCAGTTATTGCGACTGTTCCAGTTCACATGATTGGTGACGCTGTAGAAGTTCGTCACGCTGACTGGGAAATTGACCAGCAGTTGTTCAGTGTTGAACTCAAGGCTCGTCCTGCAGACGTTCCAACGCACGTTGACGCTGACATTTCTCACTTGACACCAGGCGCGACATTGCACGTTGGAGACCTGGTTCTTCCTGCGGGCGTTGAGCCAGCTGGCGACAAGAACGCAGCTGTTGTCTCAACACGTCAAGGACGTGTTGCACTCGTTGGTGGTGGCCAAGACGCAGCCGCTGCAGCATCAGATGCTGCCGCAGCTCCAGCAGCTACCCCTTCGGCGTAGTTCGCCGTGGCGCTTCGGCGCTCTAAGGATGAAGAACGAAGAGGAAGTGCATCGTCACTTCTTATTGTCGGTCTCGCCAATCCAGGACCAGAATACGAAGGAACACGCCACAACGTAGGTGGCGATGCAGTTCGACTCGTATGTGAGCGACGCGGTGTGAAATTAACTCTTGAACGTCGCCAGCTTGCAATGACTGCATCAGTGACGACTCCACGAGGCGTCGTCACACTTGCAGTTCCGACTACCTACATGAATGAATCAGGCGCAGCACTACCACCACTTCTAAAGCGCACATCGCTCAATGACCTCGAACACTTAGTAATTGCCCACGACGAGCTTGACCTTGAACCAGGGCGCCTGCAGTTCAAACAAGGTGGTGGGCTCGCAGGACACAACGGCCTTCGTTCTATTGCGAGCGCACTGGGGACGCAAGACTTTGCGCGACTTCGCATTGGTATTGGAAAACCAATCACCAAAGAGCAGGGTGCTGACCACGTTCTTCGAAAGCCAACTGGTGCGCGTAAAGAAGCCTTGCAACGCGACGTGGTGAGTGCGGCTGACGCGATTGAGATGCTTCTTGATTATGACTTTATTGATGCCCAAGCTCGAGTGAATGGTGCTCGTGGCTAATACATCAGGACTCGCGCGTGTCTTAGAACACGTCGCTCCCTCGATTCGAGCCTCAGTCGCATCGGGTTCATTTATTCCGAGCAGCTATGCGACACCACTAGCGGTAGCCAGTTACGCGCCGCATGATCAGCTCACCTTGGTGGTGACTGCGACCTCGACTGAAGCTGATGTCCTGCGTGATGCGCTTGGCGCACTGCTCAATGATGATGACTGTGTTGCCTTATGGCCAGGTTGGGACACGCACCCCTTAGAGCGAGTAAGTCCCGATAGTTCAGTGATGGCGACGCGTTCATTACTTCGTTGGAGACTGCAGAGCAACGATCGACCTCGCATTCTCGTAGCGTCGGCGAGGTCGGTTGCACAGTTGCTTTCTCCAGAAGAACTTGTCGCACCACTGCATGTTCTGCGAGGAGCATCACTTGAGCGTGACAGTTTCATCTCCTCGCTTTCCTTAATGGGATATCGACGCGAAAACTTAGTCGAACACCGTGCTGAGTTTGCGGTGCGAGGTGGCATTGTTGACGTTTGGCCCGCACAGGGAAATGATCCAATTCGCCTTGACTTCTTTGGTGATGACATTGAGCGACTAACGACGTTTGACATTGCCAATCAACGTTCACTGCACGACATTGAACAGGCCTACATCGCGCCTGCTCGTGAGTGGATCCCAACACAAAAAACAAGAGAGCGTGCTGAAGCGCTGCTGAAGTCGTCGCCCTGGGGGCGTGAAACATTTGATCGAATTGCGACCGGACAACTCTTTGACGGCATGGAGGGTTGGATGCCGCTCTTCATTGATTCTCCGAAAACAATTCTCGACGAACTACAAGACTTTCAGTGTGTCGTTGTCGGGCCTGCTCGAGTGGAGACTCGCCTCAATGATCTGCTTGATGAGGAGCGAGAGCTGGCCAATGCAGTTGCCCAGACCTGGAAGGCAACTGAAGAGATAGGACTACTGCACGCAACCTGGGAGCTGTCACTGGCAACACGCATTGACACAGTGCTTAGCTCCGGGGGAACTGGTGAGAGTTCTATGGGACTCATTTCGCCTCCTGTTGTTCAAGGTGATGCATCAAGAATTGCTAGTCACGTCAGAAACTGGAGCCCGAAACGACGCGGTGTAGTTCTGACCTCAAACCCTGCTGCTGTTGAGCGCATGGCGGACCAACTTCGTGGTGAGGGAATTGAAGTCACCACAGACCCAGAAAAAGTTTTAGATGTCCGCATAACAGTGCTTATGAGCTCACTGCCAGCTGGGTTCAGTATTGATGATCCAGAAATTGTGGTGTGGAGTGAAAGCGACCTCACTGGGCGACGCTCCGTGCACCGTGCAGCTCGCACGCGTGCTCGAAATGTTGATGGATTCTTTGATGACCTGGCCATAGGAAGTTATGTTGTTCACCGCCAGCACGGAGTTGCCAAATTCTCTGGCACCACCACGAGAGCCATCAATGGCGTAGTTCGTGATTACTTAATTCTTGAGTTCAAAGATGGCCGAAGTTACTGGCCAACTGAGCAAATTGACGCACTCACTCCCTACACCGGAGGCGACGGTCCAGCGCTGTCGAGAATGGGTGGGGCCGAGTGGCAAAAGACTCGCGCCAAAGCTCGCGCAGCGGCATTCTTGGTGGCACAAGAACTAGTTGACCTCTATCGTCAGCGAAACATCGCAGTAGGCCATGCCTTTAGCCCGGACACCACGTGGCAGCGAGAGATGGAAGAACTGTTTCCGTACACGCTTACCGCAGATCAAGCACAAGCGATTGCTGACGTGAAGGCTGATATGGAAATGCTTCGCCCCATGGACCGCCTGGTTTGTGCCGACGTTGGATTTGGGAAAACGGAAATTGCAATTAGAGCTGTGTTTAAAGCAGTGCAGGACAATAAGCAGGCCGCGGTCTTGGTGCCAACAACATTGCTCGCGAGCCAGCACTTCGCAACAATGGTGGACCGTTTCGCAGGATTTCCCGTCAAGGTTGCGCTCATGAGCAGGTTTGTTGATGAGGCAGAAATGAAGGCAACGACGCAGGGCCTAAAAGAAGGAACCATTGACGTTGTCGTTGGAACTCACCGACTTCTTTCGGAGAATGTTCAATTTAAAGATCTCGGACTCTTGGTCGTTGACGAAGAGCAGCGCTTTGGTGTCACCCATAAAGAGGCGATCAAAACTCGTTCAGTAAATGTTGATGTATTGACGCTTAGCGCTAGTCCGATTCCTCGAACACTAGAGATGGCTTTCGCGGGAATTCGCGACCTTTCTATGGTCACTACGCCACCAGCAGATCGACGACCAATCCTCACGCACGTTGGCGAATATTCTGAGCCCGCTGTTGTGGAGGCGATACGTAGAGAATTGTTGCGTGAAGGACAAGTGTTCTTTGTTCACAACCGTGTTTCAGATATTGATCAAGTAGCGAGGCGAATTGGCCAACTTGTTCCTGATGCACGAATTGCGATTGCGCACGGACAAATGGATGAAGGAACCCTTGAGCGTGTGATGGTTGATTTCTGGGAACGCAAATTTGATGTTTTGGTGTGCACCACGATTGTTGAATCTGGCATTGATCTTCCTTCAGTGAACACACTCATTGTTGACCGAGCTGAGCGGCTCGGACTTGGACAAATGCACCAACTTCGCGGGCGAGTGGGAAGAAGTGGTCAACGTGCGTACGCGTATCTTTTCCACCCAGCTGATCAAGTTATTTCTGAAACTGCCTACGAGAGACTTCGAACCATTGGAGATAACACCGCACTAGGTAGTGGATTCAAGATTGCCATGCGAGACCTCGAAATAAGAGGAGCCGGAAACTTGCTTGGACACGATCAGTCTGGACCGGTTGCTGCGGTTGGCTACGACCTCTACGTTCAACTGGTGGCAGAGGCAGTTGCCGACGCCAAGGGATTCACTGTTCCAGACGTCGTGCCAATCAACTTGGATGTTCCTGGTGAAGCGCACTTACCGAAGGAATACGTGCAAGCAGATGACGCTCGTCTCGAAGCGTACCGACGTCTCGCAACAATCAGCACGCTTGAAGAACTCAGTGATCTTCGTGAAGAATGGCAAGACCGCTACGGCGCACTGCCCAAGCCTGCAATTGGCTTGCTAGAGCTGACTGAACTTCGACTGCTCTGCATTGCTGAAGGAATAACAAATGTGACGGTGTTGCCAGCAAAAGTTGGCGTCCGCTCAAAGCCAGTCGTAAAAGTTACGCCACTGCTTCTGTCGCTCAGCCAGCAAATGCGCTTTCGTCGAAAGTACGGATCGAACGCTTACTCAGAAGATTCCAAGGAACTTCGATTAGAAGTTGCTGCAAATGGGGCATCACCAGCAGACATTTTGCAGCTCCTTCAAGAGGTAACTGAGGTTTCTGCCACTAACTAATCGGTAGCATGGCTCTGTGCGTCGTATAACCGTCCTCTTCATAATTGCCCTATTAGGGGCAGGATTCTTTGGGTTCAGCAATTTGTCTTCAGGCATTTCTGCCAATGGAACAAAAGTTTCATCCAAAGCCTTTCGCGCAGAGATGACTGCAATTACAACTAATACAAATCTTCAGTGCTACATATCGGCACTTTCTGCAAGAAACTTCTCAGCTGGTGCTGGAAATGCAACCGTGCCGAGCGCCGCTACCTCAGCGTGGGCGAACATTCTGATTGAAGGAACAACTATTGATCAGTACGTGACGTCGCATTTTCATGTGAACTTTTCTTCGACAGAACAAAAGGCGCGAGCAAAATCTTCATTAGAAGCTGAGATGACACAAGCCGCCGCAAGTAATTCGCTCTCTTGCCCGGGAACGTCAGCTGATGCAATCAACGCTATGCCGAGCGAAATGAGAGCATCATTGATTGAGGCCCAAGCAGCTTCATTGTTCTTGCTGAACAAACTAGACACCACAATCCCAATGACAGTTGCGAACATTAAGGCGTATTACGCGCAACACATTTCTGACTACGACACAATCTGTGTAAGCGTTGCGGTTGTTGCGCCGTCTCAAGTGTCTGCGTTCACTGCAGCTCAGTCAAACGGTGCATCGGTTGGCGAATTAGCCAAGAAGTTTTCTGTTGACAAGTCAGCAGCAAGTGGTGGGTCCTACGGCTGTTATTCACCTACGTCGTCGAACTACTCATCAGTTCGCTCTGACACAGTAAAACTTCCACTAAATAAGTATTCAGCCCCACAAGGAATCAACTACGGGGGCCAGACGTACGCACTCTACGTCGCAGCCACAAAGAGAACCCCGACTCCATTTGCCAAAGCAGCAAACGCGGTTGTCAGCGATGTTCAGAATGTAAATGCAACATCTGCTTCAACTATTAAAGAAAACATTCTCTACGCAGCAGCGGTTTCTGTTGATCCAGCATTTGGAAGGTGGGGCCTTAACCAGACCACCGGGCCCGGGGTATTCGCTCCTGCGCTACCGGCAACTACCTCAGTAGTTTCGCCAGGAACTCTAAGCACTGCGAATACGCAGAAGTATCAGTGAGCAAACCCGTTGTTCGAGTTGTAGGACTTGGTCCAAGCGGCGCGGAGCATCTGACAGCTCGCACGACTGAACTTCTCACCTCATCACCTGTTGTGAGACTGCGAACACGAATTCATCCGGCAGCTGATGCATTCAGCACAGTTGTCAGCTACGACGATTATTACGACTCCGCAGACTCATTTGAAATCTTGTATCCAAAGATCGTTGATGATTTAGTTCAACTCGCCTCAACATCTCCAAATGGGGAAGTTGTCTACGCAGTTCCAGGTTCACCAATGGTTGCTGAGCACACTGTTGAACTTCTTAGGCTCCGAAGCGAGGTGGAAGTTATTTGTGAGCCAGCTATTTCGGTGATCGATGTCTCGTGTGCTCGTCTCGGCAAAGACCCGATGGCGTTAGGGCTACGAGTAGTGGATGCACTCGGCTCAGTTGACCCGTTTCGTGGTCCGGGCCCGTTGCTGATTCTCCAGACCTACGCTCCAGAAATTCTCGCCAGTGTTGCAGACCGTCTCCCGAGAGAGACAGTGGTGACTGTGTTGCATCACGTGGGTTTGCATGATGAAGTGATTAAAGAGTTGCCCGCTTTTGAGCTGGTCAGCTTTGATAGCGCTGATCATCTCACCTCGCTATGGGTTGAAGGACTTCGCACCGCCGGAGAATCCATGGACGACCTCGTTGACTTTATGAGGCGGCTTCGCGCTGAATGTCCGTGGGACCAGGAGCAGACTCATGCCTCACTCACACGCCACCTACTTGAAGAAGCGTACGAAACGCTGGACGCATTAGAAGCTTTTGTTCGAGTTGAATCAGAAGGTGGCGACCACGCCACTGCAGTTGCGCACGTTGAAGAAGAGCTCGGCGACTTGTTATTTCAAATTGTTTTCCACGCTGAACTGGGTGACGAAGAAGGTCACTTCAACTTTGCGACCATTGCCGATGGTGTGAGAGACAAACTTACTGGGCGACACCCTCATGTGTTTGGCGATGTGGTGGTGAGTGGATCAGATGAAGTGGCATCACGCTGGGAAGATTTGAAAAAGAAAGAGAAGGGCAGAGAGAGCGTCACTGACGGCATTGCATGGCAATTACCTGCCCTCACGCTCTACGCAAAACTCTTACGCAAAGCACAACAAATCGATCTTGGCTCTGAGAACGCAGAAGGTGCTCGCACGCAAGCGATAAATGCCCTGCAATCGTTGAAATTTAATTCGAGTGGTGCAAGTGATTCTGACTCAACTTCAGACACTGAAAGTGCGTGGGGCGATGCCTTAAGCGCAATTGCAAAGTGTGCTCAGTGGTCGGGGATAGATCTCGAGGGTGTATTGCGTGATAGGGCGCTGCAACTGAAGAGTGACATCCAACGCTTTGAGTCTTCAAAGACGAAATAATTCCTCTCGTCTTATAGACTTAACGTAACTAGTAGGAGCAATTGTGAGCGCAATCGTACGAATTATTGGACGTCAAATCTTGGACTCTCGCGGTAACCCAACCGTTGAGGCAGAGGTCTACCTCGAGTCAGGTGCCTCTGGTCGCGCAACTTCTCCTTCAGGAGCATCAACTGGATCGCACGAAGCCGTTGAGTTGCGTGACGGCGGAGCTGCATGGGGCGGCAAGGGAGTTCAAAACGCTGTCAATTTCGTAAATACTGAAATAAACAAAAAACTGAGTGGCGCTGACTCAACCAATCAGCGTGAAATCGACCAAGCAATGATTGAACTCGATGGCACCGACAACAAGGGCCGTCTTGGGGCTAATGCAATCCTTGCTGTTTCACTCGCAGCGGCAAAAGCATCAGCAGCTGAACTTGAAATTCCTCTCTTTTCATACATTGGTGGCGCAAACGCACACGTGCTGCCAGTTCCCATGATGAATGTTGTTAATGGTGGCGTGCACGCGAAGAACTCAATTGATTTTCAAGAGTTCATGGTCATGCCAATTGGCGCATCATCATTTTCTGAAGCTCTGCAGTGGGGCACTGAGACGTATCACGCACTTAAGAACGTCCTTGTAAAGCGCAACCTCGCTACCAGTGTTGGTGATGAAGGTGGTTTTGCTCCTGACCTTCCTGATAACGAAACTGCAGTGAAAGTTTTGATGGAAGCGATTGAATCAACCGGACGCACTCCAGGCAAGGACATTTCAATTGCCCTCGACCCAGCCGCCAGTGAGGTCTACCGTGACGGGGCGTATCACCTTGATGGTGAAGGACGTGTTCTCTCAAGCCTCGAGATGGTTGACTACTGGGCAGACCTCTGTGATCGCTATCCGATTGTTTCAATTGAAGACGGACTCCACGAAGAAGATTGGGACGGCTGGAAAGCACTCACCGAAAAATTGGGCAACCGTATTCAACTAGTTGGTGATGACCTTTTCGTAACTAACAAAGTGTTGCTTCAAAAGGGAATTGAGCGAGGAGTTGCAAACTCAATTCTCATCAAGCTGAATCAAATTGGAACTCTTAGTGAGACGCTAGAAACGGTTGAACTTGCTCGCAAAAATAGTTATAGCGCTGTAATTTCGCACCGTTCAGGCGAAACCGAGGACACCACGATTGCCGACCTTGCAGTTGCTACCAATGCCGGACAGATTAAAACTGGTGCCCCAGCACGTTCTGACCGTGTGGCGAAGTACAATCAACTACTGAGACTGGAAGAACTCCTCGGAGACCAGGCTCGTTTTCTAGGAGCAGCGTCTTTGTCGGGGGCGAATAGTGGCAACAACTCATAACGCATCATCGCAGAAGAGCAATCAATGGATGTTTCCTCTCGCCGTTGTGACTGCTCTCGCCATGCTCGTTGGGTGGTTCCCTTTAACTTCAATTTGGGGTCAACAAAGTCAGATCAACGCGACAAAAGCTCAAATCGCTTCGATTAAGGAACAGCAAAGGTCGCTCACCCAGCAAGCGAATGCGTCTTCAACACAGTCACAAGCATTAGTTCAGGCTCGCGAGCAGTATCAACTAGTCCAGCCCGGACAAAGTCTTATTCAGGTTCTCCCAGGGCTCGCAACTGGCGTCGTTGCCGAACATGCAGGTGACCCAGGGTTTGCACCAATTGTTTCACCATCTTCAGTTTCGTCGAGCACGTCGGCAACTTCACAGATCACCAGCACAACGCACTCATCGAGCAACTTCTTTAACCGTTTTCTCCACACCCTTGAGTTCTGGCGTTGAGCACATTTCGTGACGCTTCACCTCAAGATGTTGAAGTTGTAGAAGAGCTTCTCGGTCGAACACTCTCAGGTCGCTGTGCGGTAGTGGTGAGGCGAATTGATGGTCGACCCGTAGTTATTGAGAACGAACCTCACATGCGCGATGGCACTCCAATGCCCACACTGTTTTGGCTAATCGATCCCGAGATTCACGATGAAGTTAGTCGCATTGAAGGAAACGGTGGCGTTCACAGATTCGAAGACCTTGTGGACCCTGATCAACTAGTTAGAACTCACGCAACCTATGAAAAGCGTCGCAAAGAAGCAACGGTTCGACTTGATGGTGCTCAACCAAGTGGTGGAGTTGGAGGAACTCGAATCGGAATCAAGTGTCTGCACGCCCATCTTGCAAATTTTCTTGTTGGTGCAGATGATCCTGTCGGCGAACTAGTGGCTGAAACAATTGGACTCCCTGAGTTAGTACTCCAAAACGTTCGTGACTGAAGTCGTCTGCGCAATTGATTGTGGAAGTAATTCCACTCGTTTGTTAATTAGCGACTCTAACGGTCAAACACTTTGTCGTGAAATGCGTATCACTCGACTAAGCCAAGGCGTTGATGCAAACAGAACATTGCAGAAAGATGCGCTGCAGCGAAGTTTTAATGTTCTGAGTGAGTACCGAAAGTTGATGGACTCATTCAACGTAAGCTCCGGACTACTAGTTGCCACATCTGCAGTTCGTGATGCGAGCAACGGCGATGAATTTATTTCGCGCTCAAAAGAAATCACAGGAGTAAATGCTCGTGTCTTGACGGGTAATGAAGAGGCACATTTCTCCTTTAGCGGAGCCACGGCAGGTGTTGCACTGGGCAAAGCACCGATCGCAATTCTTGACATTGGTGGTGGTTCTACTGAACTCGCTGCAATTATTGATGGATCGCTCGAGAGTTACTCAATGCAACTTGGCTGTGTGCGAGTCACTGAGCGCACCCTAGGGCGTGGAATTGTAAGCAGCGAAAATGAGGCTGCTGCGAAAGAAATGATTCAGAGTGAAGTTGAAAAGGCTTTTAGCGCAGTTCCAAGTTTTGAAAAACTTGTTGGGAACGTCCAGTTAATGGGACTCGCGGGCACGGTGGCGACTTTGGCGCAACTTGACGCGGGCCTTTCGACATACGACCGAGATGCGGTGCATCTTCGAACGCTGAGCAGGGAAGTTGTCGAGAAATGGTACGAGACTCTAAAGGTTCTCGCACCCGAAGAACGGCTATCGCTTGCGGGTATGGTCCCTGGTCGCGAGGATGTTATGGCCTCTGGACTCCTCATCCTCGGAGCAGTAATGGACCGCCTCGGGGTGAATCAGTTGGTGAGTAGTGAAAATGACATTCTTGACGGGGTTGTTGCTTCACTACTGGGTGCGTAACGTGCGCGGAGCGCTCATACCTGTAACGATGGTGGGATGAGGATTACAGCATGGTAACGACACGCAGCGCAATCTTCTCTCCAATCACGCTTCATGGAAAGCGTGTTGTTCTTAGGACTCTGGGCGAAGCTGACTACGAAGGTTGGCTCGATGTACGAACTCGGTGCCGCGATTGGCTGCTTAAATGGGAGCCAAGATCGGCTCACGCAACTCACCTTCCTGAAGACAGTCGAAGTTTTATAAGTCGTTGTGCAATCCGCGAGCGTGAACGCCAAATGGGCACCGGATTTGGATTCGGTATTTTCTTCGAAGGACGTTTTGTCGGTGAAATAACAATCTCGGCAATCCAACGTGGTCCACTCCAGTCCGCTTTCGTTGGCTACTGGATCGATGAAGCGGTTGCGGGCCAGGGGCTCATGCCTGAGTCAGTGGTACTAGTTTTGCAATACGCGTTTGAATCATTACGACTTCACCGAGTTGAAATAAACATCATCCCTAGAAATGCACCGTCTCGTCGTGTTATTGAAAAATTAGGGATTCGATTCGAAGGAATCGCGGAACGTTATTTAGAAATCGATGGTGCATGGGAAGATCACGCTCGCTATGCCATCACATCGGAAGAATGGAACGATCGAGCACCAGAGCTCGTTGCAAACTGGCTGCTAAGTCTTAGCTAGACCGCTTCGTAATTTCTGTTCTTAAGTTCTTCAAGTTGTGCAGTGCGCAACGTCCCATTTAACGTTGCAGCAATTCCGAGCCCACCGAGTGAACCATCTCGTGGCAACACTACGAGGGTGTTGGTTTCGCCATGTGCCAGTGCGAGCCCCTGCACACGTGCCTTGCGAGCTGCGTCGCTAACGGCTGCTAACTCAATGTTTTTAGATAGCTCGACAACGGGGATCTCGTATTTCGTTTTCGAAAGATATCGAAGGTCATGGAGCATTTTTCTTGAATCACTTCCAAGTTTCACGGAAGATCCCCGAACGTCGTCCCACGTGACCGCGAGTGGCTCAACGGCAATTTCAAGTAATTGAGCTAAGTAGAAGAACTCAGCATCGTATGCAAATCCATCAATCATTCCCAATGCGCCAAGTACTCGCGCAGCACCTCGCTGGAATCCCTTGAAGCCACACTGAGTGTCACGCAGCGTGGTGCCGGTGTAATACTTGACCATTTTGCTGAAGGTAGATCCGGCAATCGAGCGAAGAGTGGAGTCGTATTCGATTTTTCCATTGACTGTGCGAGAACCTGGAACTAGTGCATGAGTTCTCAGCATCTCAATCATTTGGGGCATCTGCGTTGGGTTGATGGCCATGTCTGCGTCAGCCACAACGATGTTGTCGCCTTGGGCAACTGCAATGCCGAGTCGAACTGCAGCGCCTTTTCCGAGATTCTTAGGCTGCTTCATGAGTAGTTTTTCAGGCAGCTCACCGTAATACTGATGAGCAACATTCAGAGTTTTATCGGTGGAGCCGTCATCAATAAAAATCACTTCCGTAGTAGTTGCTCCGAGCTCATCGAGCACAGGAGCCAGCCGGCTGAAACCTCGAGCCAGGCGTGCCTCTTCGTTATAGGCAGGGATGATGATTGACGTTGTTATAGCCATAGTGCTTATGGGCGAGCAGCTCCAATGAGCCCAAAGGTGAAGAGAGGTTGGTAGCCAATTTTCGTTCCTGATTTTGCTGCAGCAAAAATAGTGCTGGTTCCGTATGGCCCACTTCCGATGTACATCACTACGTGGTCAACTTGGTGGTCACCGTCGAGGTTGTAATAGAACAACAAGTCACCCGGTTGAAGTGCACTCAAGGCAACGTGGCGCATTGCTGGCCACTGGGTCTGGGTGGTTCTAGGGATATTGAATCCGGCTTGAGCCCACGCCCACTGCACTAGCCCTGAGCAGTCGAAACCTCGTCCTGGGAATGTTCCACCCCAGATGTAGGGGAGGCCAATTTGAGAGAGCGCCGCAGCAACAGCGGCGGCGCCTTCTTTAGTGCCTGCAACTTGTGAGACTGAGGTCGGAACTGCCTTAGCGATTGCTGAAAGCACCGCGTTACCTGCAGCGGTGCCACCAACGGACTGAGCTACTGCAACGGCTTGTTGCTGGCCTGCGTAGTTGTGTGCCTTAGCAGCGGCAATTCCTTGCTGGATTTCGTAATTGATAATTTGAGTTTTGAAGGCACCCTTAATACTGTTGAGAGTCGCACGCGTTGCATTTTCGTTAGCGATGTTCTGTTGCATCAAAGCTTTCATTCTGTTTGTTTGCTCTTGTGCAGCTGCCTCCTGGATTGTTACTTCTTTGATAGCGGCATTCAGAGCCTTTTTCTGAGCTTCGTACGTTGATTTGATTTCATCAAGGTTGCCAATCACTTGATCTTGGAATACTTTCCTTGCATCGCTTGACGTAACGTTCTGATTGAAGAGCGAAAGAATCTGTGCATCTGCTGCTCCATAGACGTATGCATTGACAACCGCGCTTGCCAGCGCGTGTTCGGTGACGAGAATCGCTGCTTTTTTCGCTGCGACCTGCTTATTCAAACTGTAAATGTTGTATTTGATGTGTTGGAGTTTTTCCATTGCTCCGCCGTACGCATTTGCAGAAGATTCACTTATCTGTGATTGACGTGAAAGTGTTGCTGAAAGAGTTTTAATTTGCGCTAGGGCGTCCGTAACGGTTCCTGCTTGAGCTGAAGTTAGCGGTGCCAGAACCGTGACCAGCATTGTGCCAGCCAGTACTAGTGCGGGGATTGACCGAATCGTGCCCCTACGATGCACGCGAATCATGAAAACAGCCTAGTTAGTGAACTTAAGAAAATAGCGAGTTTTGGATGGGGTTTGGCTATGAGTTACGGTTACAGCGCACCAATATTGCGTGGGGGCGTAGCCCAATGGCAGAGGCAAGGCGCTTAAACCGCCTCCAGTGTGGGTTCGAGTCCCACCGCCCCTACGCGGTATTCGGTCGTCTAATTCTTTAGTATCGTTGCTCCGTGGCTAAGAGTTCAACAGGTAAATGGGTAAGCAAGGTTGGAGCATCTGGAGGCGGAAAGGCCTACAAGAAGACTCGACCAGGTAATTACTACGGCGTGCTCGCCATCATTGTCATCCTTGGACTCGCAATGACTGTTTATTCACGCTACGAATACCAGAACCCATCAGTTGCAACGACCACTGCCGCTGGCGTTCCACCCGTGATCGGTACCAGCTGGTACGAAGCAATGAACGTTGATGCATGTGGTGTCAACTACCCACTCACTCCTGACACAACGACGCAACTTGGATTCACTCTTGGAGCCAACAACGTCCTTCATGTCGCTCCAGTTTCAGAGTCTGAAACTGGCAGCAAGGCAACACTCGCGCTCTTTGTTAGTGAACACCGTGGCATCGTCGCTACGTCTTCAAGCTTGGCGCTACCAACACCAACTGGAATTGCGAACAAGGCAACAACGTGGAAAAACGGTGACGTCTGTGGTCCAAAGACCAAGTACGCAGGCAAGACCGGAACAGTTTCATATGCTTACTGGATGTTTGGCCAAGTCAAGCCAACAGTTGTAACTGACCCTGCAAAGGTTCCATTCTCGGCGAACCAAATGTACGTAACTATGGCCTTCCTTCCAAGTGGTGTAACGCCATCGAAGCCAAGTGCAGAAACAATTGTTGCAATGTCAAAGAGCATTCAGGCTGCTGCATCGACAACTACGACGACGACTCCAGGTGGCTCACTAAGCACCATTCCAGTTGGCTCGACAGTTCTTCCTACACCGACGACACCTGCAGGCTGATTTTGAAGTCGATCATTCTGGTCGGCGGTAAAGGAACGAGGCTCCGACCTCTTACCTACGAAACCCCTAAGCAGATGCTGCCGCTCATTGGACGTCCAATGATTGAATGCGTTTTCGAATCACTGGCAAAACATGGAGTTACTGATGCAGTTCTTTCGCTCGGATACCTGCCAGACCGATTCATTGAAAGCTATCCAGACGGCATTATCGCCGGGGTTCGAGTTACGTATGCAGTTGAGCCAGAACCTCTTGACACTGCTGGAGCAATTCGCTTTGCCGCCGCACATGCGGGCATTGATGACACTTTTCTGGTTGTCAATGGAGACGTGTTAACTGATCTTGACGTTACGAGACTTATTAGCTTTCACAGAGCTCACGGGGGAGAGGGCACAATTGCTCTGCACCCAGTTGGTGATCCTTCAAGGTATGGCGTTGTGCCAACAACACCCGATGGTCGCGTAATTGAGTTCGTAGAGAAGCCTGCTCGTGAAGATGCCCCAACGAATCTGATTAACGCTGGCACGTATGTCTTTGAGCCAAGCGTGCTCTCTCGTATTGCACCAACTGGGCGAGTAAGCGTTGAGCGTGACACGTTCCCAGCACTCGCAAAAGACGGGGTTCTGTATGCCATGCCAGATAATGCCTACTGGATTGACACGGGTACGCCTCAGACATACCTGCAATCAAACATTGATGTCCTTACCGGACGCGACAAAATAACTTCTTTTAGCGGCATTGTTGATGGAACCTGGATTCACCCGCAAAGCCGAGTTGATGCAACAGCGAAATTTGTTAACTGCGTTATCGACAAAGACTGTTACGTGGGCGCAAACGTTGTTATTGAAAACTCAGTCTTGCTTCCTGGTGCCGTGATTGAAGAAGGCTCTGTAATTAAGTGGTCGATCATTGGTCCCGAAGCAGTAATTGGAAGCTTCTCAACTCTTGGCGCGACGTGTGTTGTTGGTGCCAAGGAACACGTGGCACCAGGTTCGTCACTTTCGGGTGATGTGCGCCTGGGCGGCGTGTAACTACCTGAACAAGTCGTTTGAAGCTGGGCGGACGACGTCTTCTTTGACTGAGCCCTCACCAAAGTAAGACTCGTCAAGGCCGCGAAGTATTGCAAACGGCGTTCCTTCGCTTTTGCCGAGCACCAAGTTCGCTGCTCCTGCAATCTCGTCAATGATTGCAACTTCAGTCACTTCTAAGACCCTGCCTTCAGCGTCAAGGGTGCCTCGAAGATCGAGGATGGGCTTTAATCCTGCTGAACCAAGTGCCACATCGGTAACGCCAGTGCGCCACACACGGCCAAAGGTATCCGTCACCACCACGCCAACTTCCACTCCGGTGCGACGCGACAGTTCGGCGCGAAAGCGCCTGGCTGAACGGTCAGAGTCTTTCGGAAGCAGCACTGCCGTGCCCTCGGCTGTATTTGAGAGGTCGATGCCAGCATTGGCATTGACGAAACCATGGTGAGTCTCTGTGATTCGCATGGGACCGCGACGGCGGATAATTCGTTTTGATTCTTCGCTGATGAGACGATCCTTGTGTTCGTCAGTTCCGTCAAAAGCGACAACCTGACCTTCGGACTTGGAAACGATTTTGCTCGTCACGGTCACTAAGTCGTGATGCTGAAGCGTGTGGCCGCCCGATGTGAGTGCATCAAGAAAGAGAGTGACTAAATCGTCACCTTCGTTTACTTGTCCGACACCAAGAATTGGGAAAATGCGAAGTTCGTTCATGAAAGCACCGCTGCGGCGAGCTGTTTGGCGTGATCAGGGTTGGCCATGATCGTTGTGGTGACAATGACTTTCATTCCGAGTGCTTTAATCTCATCTGCGTGCTTGGCGTCTTGTTCATCAATAATGAATGTTCCAACGAAGTCTTGGTAGTACTTCGCAACTCCCACGCATGAGACGTCGTGTCCGAGCTCATTTAACAGGCGGTCAGCAGGTCCCTTAAGTGCGGCTCCGTTGATGATTGGCGAAACAGCGACCACGTCGCCGCGTCGCTCTCGCAAGATCTCACGAATTCCTGGAACCTGAAGAATTGGCTCAATTGAAATGAGCGGATTTGAGGGAGCGATAACAATTCGAGTCGCAGTTTTTAGGGCTTCAATAGTTTCTGGCGTTGGCTTTGATTCGGCTGCGCCACTAAATGAAATGGAGCTGACTGCGACACCGTGGTGGTGGCGGACAAAGTATTCCTGGAAACTAAGTGTTCCAATTTCTGTACTGAAGACCGTCGAGAGAACATCATTTGTTACGGGCAGAAGTCGAATGTCAACGCCAAACTTCGCACATAATTCAGCTGCAACTTCCGTCTTCGTTGCGCCTTCGCTAAATCGTTGCGTGCGGTAGAGGTGTGTTGCAAGGTCACGGTCACCGAGACCAAACCAAGATTCTCCACCGAGCTCGCCGAGCTCTTTCATAACTCGCCACGTCTCGCCGTTAAGCCCCCAGCCGAGTTCTTCGTTGTTGAGTCCACTGAGTGTGTAACTAATGGTGTCAAGATCTGGACAGATGCTGAGTCCGTGCAGAACAAGGTCGTCACCGACATTGACAATGGCAGTTAAATCCTTGGCATCGAGGGTGCCACGTAAAGCTCGCAGGAGTCGTGCGGCGCCTACGCCACCGCTAAGAACAGATATCACTCTCGAAACCTTAGGGGCGCTTGGGTAGGATTGAGTGTTGTGAGCAATAATTCGTTAGTTTCAGGGTGGCCAGGGGCCCCAGCCGCCGTGGCTTTTCGCCTAGATGGCGCAGCAATAACCCGTGTGGTCGAAATTGGTGACCTGAGCGAAGTGCGCCCCTGGGCTTCAGTTTCAAAGCTGGCAGTCTCGTATGCCTTCGGTGCGGAGTTTGACTGGGAATCTTGCAAGCCATCAACGCACGCTGGCCCAGTTGGGTCGTTCATTGCAAACATGCTCTCGCACTCAAGTGGACTTGGCCTCGAAGAAGGTGACCCTGTTGCCCAGGTTGGTAAAAAAAGAATCTATTCAAATGTTGCAATAAATAAAGTCGTCAAAGAAGTTATTGAAGATCACGATCCGGCGAATTGGCTTCGAATAAGAGTTTTTGAAGGCCTAGGAATGAACAGCACAAGTCTGCAGGGTCGCCCATCAGACGGTGTCACTGGTTCGACCGAAGACTTAGTCACCTTCGCAAAAGCTTGGCTACTCGCACAAGGTATCTCTGAAGCATCGCGTAATCGACTCATAACTCCTTACGCTCCACAACTCGATGGCATCGTTCCAGGTTTTGGCAGCTTCTCTCCATGTCCGTGGGGGCTTGGGCCAGAAGTTCGAGGAACCAAAGAACACTGGATGGGTGACTGGCCAGAAGATAGTTTCGGTCACTTTGGCAAAAGTGGTGCACTCATGTTGATGAATGTGCGAGAAAAGATTGCTGTTGTAGCAACCAGCACTGAAGACTTCGGTCCTTGGGCCGTGGAGCTATGGCCACAGTGGACTAGCGAAATGCGCAAGCGAGCACTTGGCTCGTGAGCCAACAAAGCATGAAGCGAACTATCGCAATTTCAATTGATCAGCTCTACCGTGATCAACCAGGTGGGATTGGCACGTACGTTCGCGGACTGTTGCATGGCCTCAGCCAAGTGGGGGGTGACGAAATCATAGGAATCGCTCCACGCGGCAAAGTTCCAAGTGGTCTCGAACTGAGTTCAGTATCAAAAGCTCCTTTAGGAGTGAAACTTCTAACAAGAACGTGGCCTAATTTCTCATTGGGAGTTCCAAAGAATGCCAGCGTGGTGCACGCAACTTCAATGGCGGGACCTTTCGATGGCGCAATGAACGCAGTCCATTCAGTTGCGATGCACGACTTGCTTTGGCGTGATGAACCAAGTGCAACAACCAGCGCAGGGATTGCCTTTCATGAGCAACGACTAGAACTACTCGCACGAAAGAAAAACATTCGAATTTTTACTTCATCACCTGGACTGAAAGAACGACTCGTTGTTGAAGGATTTGAGGCTTCACGCATTGTTCCGATCCGTCTTGGCGTTGATGATGAATCTGTTGCGCCGGCGAGCAGTACAGAGGTGCGTGAAATGCTCGCCAATCTGGGCGTTACTGGCCCATTCACTTTTTACGCAGGTACGCGTGAACCCAGAAAGAACCTTGCGGCACTCATTGCAGCGCATCGACGAGCTCGCGCCACAGCTCCAGAACTAGGGCCCCTCGTCATCTCTGGATCAAAGGGGTGGGGAGAAGTTTCTACTGAAGACGCAGTCGTTGTTGGACTCGTTGACTGGAACATGCTGAAAGGTTTCTACCGAGACTGCACAGTGTTTGCCTATGTTCCTCGTGCGGAGGGCTGGGGGCTATCACCCATCGAGGCGCTTAATGCTGGCGCACGAGTAGTTGCAAGCACTACAACACCAAGCGTTAATAAAAATACGAACGTTGTGCTCGTCGATCCACTTAGTGAGGACTCCATTGCCGATGGGCTCATTCGAGCTCTCGCCCTAGACGAGCACGATGAAAAAAGAAAGCAATCGGTCTCTGAGTTCACGTGGAAAAACTGTGCCCTTGATCATCTGGCGGGATGGGGATGAGAGTAGCTCTTGACGTTTCTGCAGTGCCGCAAAAAATTGCGGGAGCGGGGCGTTACATTGCCGAAATCGCCAGACGCCTGCCCGAGGCAGGTGTTGACACCACTCTTGTTACTAGAAAGAATGATGCCCAGCGCTGGTCGAATATATCAAGTGCCAAGCTGTCGCCAGTTGTTCCTGATAATCGCGTTCAGCGTCTCGCCTACGAAGCATTACTTCTTGGATCAAGTGGCGCTGCCAAGAATTCAGATGTCTGGCACGGTCCCCACTACACGATGCCTCATGGTTCAAAAACTCCTTGTGTCGTAACAATTCACGACCTGATGTTTTTTACCAATCCTGAGTGGCATGAAAAGTCCAAAGTGGCGTTCTTTCGTCGTGCAATTTCATACTCGGCAAAGCACGCCAAAGTTTTAGTGAGCATCAGCGACTTTACGGCTCGACAAATTGATGAATTTTTACCTGGGCATGCACCAGTCGTTGTTGCACCGCTTGGCGTTGATCTAACTCGCTTTACAACTGATGCTTCTAATGATCGTTTGCTGTTTGAACAACATGCTCTTCGAAGTGACGTGCCTTATGTTTTCTTTCTCGGGACTATGGAGCCACGAAAAGGTCTCGACGTTCTCCTTCGCTCTTTCGCTGAACTAGCCGCACTGGACCCAGAAGTTGAGCTTTGGCTAGCTGGTCAGTCTGGTTGGGGACTGAAAGACCTAGAAGCACAAATTGCGGCGCATCCGGCATCGGCACGTATCAAGCAACTTGGATTTGTTGATGAAGCGGTACTTCCAGCGCTGCTCCGCCAAGCCCGCTGCGTGGCCTACCCATCTCGTGGCGAGGGCTTCGGACTGCCAGTTCTTGAGGCTTTGGCTTGTGGCGCATCAGTGGTCACGAGTCGGGGCACGGTCATGGAAGAAATTGCGGGACCGACGGCACAGTTAATTCCGATCGGAGATAGTGCCGCACTCACCGCAGTTCTCAGCGAGGTTGTAGCCAGCAGTGATTCCCTTCGTGCACAACGTTCACATGATGCGAGAGAACGTGCACAAACCTTTACGTGGGAACGCTCACTTCGCCAACACTTAGCTGCATACGAGCAGGCTAAATAAGTGCGCGCTGTAATTACTGGAGCTAATGGATTTGTAGGAAGACACCTACGGTCACATCTTGAACTGCACGGAGATGAAGTATTTGGAATTGACCGTGAATGTGACGTTACTGACTTGCAAAGTATTTCTACAGTCATTTCTAGCTTCGAACCTGACGCTATTTATCACCTCGCTGCGCTCACCCACGTTGGTGATTCCTGGGACCATCCAGAGGAGTTCAATAGAGTCAACGTTGAGGGCACCAGAAACATTCTCATGAGTGCAGCAACGCTTCAACACCCTGCGAAAGTTTTATTCGTCAGTACAGCTGACGTGTACGGGGTGGTGTCCGAGTCAGATCTTCCACTTGATGAAGATCGAGTCGCTACCCCTGCAAATCCATATTCCAAGAGCAAGCTTGCGGCGGAGATGCTTTGCAAAACAGCAGCTGATTCACAAGAAGTCGTCATTGCTCGACCGTTTAATCACATTGGTCCAGGTCAGTCACCCCAGTTCGTAATTCCTGCGCTGATTTCTCGACTTCTTAATGCCGCTGCAGCGCAAACTACTGAAATCCCAGTAGGGGATTTGTCGACTCGTCGTGACTTCTGTGATGTTCGTGATGTTGTTAAGGCCTACAGATCACTAATTGAGCACGGCAAGAGCGGCGAGGTGTACAACATTGCTTCTGGAAAAGATGTGGCGATTGAAGACATCGCTCAGCAACTTGTTGCACTGCTCGCACCAAATGTAGAACTCGTTGTTGATGAAACATTGCTTCGTCCAATTGAGATTCCGGTGATGCGCGGAAGTTACAAAAAAATTCACGCAGCGACAAATTGGAAACCATCTATTAGTTTGGAAACTTCATTGGGTGATGCAATAAGCGAACTTCGCAGCATTTCTCCTAAAAATCTTTAATTATTTCTTTAGAACACTGTTTTTTCAGTATTTAAGCGACTGAATTTTTCGCACAATAGAACTAGCCTTGTTATCTGATGGAATCCCGCGCTCCGGCCGTTGTTGCCGTCGTTGTTACCACTGGCCCAGGGCCTGGTCTTGAAGTCACTTTGGCTTCACTGGCCGCTCAGGACTACGAGGAATTAAGCCTGCTCGTCATAGCGAACGGGGAGCATGACAACGTCACTGAAAGAGTTGCTGCGATAGCTCCAAAAGCATTCGTGCGCACCCTTGACGAGAACAAGGGATTTGGTGCAGCCTGTAATGAAGCAGCCCTCATGGTTGATGGTGCCGCCTTCTTCTTGTTCTGCCATGACGATGTACGTCTCGAGACGAATGTTGTCCAGATGATGGTGGAAGCTGCATTTAGGACGAATGCGGGGATTGTTACCCCCAAGGTTGTTCAGTACGAAGACCCCATGGTGCTGGTTCACGTGGGTCAGACCTCTGATCGCTTCGGCGTGGTTCAAGAACGCGTTGATCCAGGAGAAATTGACCACGGTCAGCAAGACCTAGAGCGAGACGTGTTCGTAGCTCCTGGTGGAGTAACGCTGGTTCGTTACGACCTCTTTACGACCCTTCGCGGGTTTGATCCACTCATCCCAGTACTCGGAGAAGATCTTGATCTCTGCTGGCGAGCACAGGTCGCTGGAGCTCGTGTTGTTGTAGCCCCGAGCGCAAAGGTTGCTCACCGACAAACAATTGCAACAGGAGAGCGCACAGTCGGCGCAGTAGGAACAAGAAGGCGCAGTCGCCAAGACCTCCAGCGTCGTCACCAATTAATGGTCGTGGCAACTGGCTGGGGAAGGGTTACGACACTCTTGACATTGCCATTACTGGCGGCCATGGACTTGTTCGAATTTCTTATTGCACTTTTTAGTAGAGACACAGACCGAGCTGGAGCAATTCTCAGTTCTTGGTTATGGCTATTCAACAATCGAAAAAGAATTCGAGAACGTCGACGATTGCGTGGTCAAGTACAGGTGCTTTCAGATAGCGAACTTCGACGCCTACAAGTTGGTGGCGCTAGTCGACTCAAGCGTTTTGCTACCACTCTGGTTCGTGAAGGTCTAGATAGAGCCCGTGGCGTTTTGCCAGAAGCTGAAAACCTTCAGGAGTCGATCAGTTCTGGAGAAGATTCTGGAGTTGGATTTGCTGCAGCGTTCTCTGAAAGTGAAGAGTTCGATGAGATTGGAGAAAGTGACGAGATTTCTCTTAGGCGTAGGGCCAGTCGAATCCTGACTTCATTTCGAGCGCAAGCCACAGCAATTATTGCCGTGGGAGTGTTCTGGTTGATCGCAACGAGGAACCTTGCAGTTATGCCACTCCCACTGGTTGGACGATTGGCACCACTTGACTCTTGGTGGTCAACATGGAGACACTTCTTTGCTTCGTGGTCTCCAAATGGCGTGGGAACGGGCTCTCCGGGGATGCCGGGCTACGGCGTGCTGGGTTTCGCCGGAACTTTCGTCTTCGGTCGTATGGGAATTCTCCCGCGTCTCGCACTAATTTTTGCCATCCCCGCTGGCTCTATCGGAATTGCTCGCCTTTTAAAGAACCGTGTTTCTAATCGTGCCCGAGTGATTGCATCAATTGCCTACCTAGCAATGCCTCTTGGACTGAACATGATTAGCCAAGGTCGCATCGATGTACTTCTTTTCGTTGCCGCAGCACCGTTTATTGTTCGACGCCTATTCGAATTACTTGCAATTCCAAGTTTCAGAGATGCAGCATATCCAGCTCCTGTTCAGTTTGGTCTGCAAGGTTGGAGAGGGACTGAGGCTGGCCAGCGCACAATACTTGTGATGATCATTGCGCTGGTAAGCGCAATGGCACCAGCAACATTAATTGCGGTCATTGTGATTTTTCTTGGAGTTAGTGTCGCAAGATTCTTTGAATCAGATGAGAACGCTTCACGCGTGCGCCCGTGGAGAACACTTCTTTCGATACTCGGATCTGTTTCAATTTTCCTACTCCCACTCACCATCAATGTTGTCTTTGCGGGTCGTCGCGCTTTAGAATCATTCGGAGCTGCGCGAGGAACATGGGGATCACCATCTTTGGGTTCACTTATTCGAGGAGCCGATGGAAACATCGGCCACTCATGGGCTGCTTGGCTGTTGCCACTGGTTGGAATGCTTAGCTTCTTCGTCTGCCAAGGAATTCGCCGAAACATAGCTAGCAAAGTCGCAGCTACTGCGACACTCTCACTAGTGCTTGCGACCCTTTCGTTGCATCACTGGATGGGACCATTCACGCCCGACGTGGATGTATTGCTAGCGCTGTACATGGCAATGATTGCATTGTTGATTGGACTTGGGGTTAGCGCACTGGAGAATGACTTGCGACAAGCAGGTTTTGGTTGGCGTCAAATCTTCGCGGGCTTTCTGGTTTCGATGTTGGTCATAAGTACAGCACCATTCCTGCTGAGCTCAGCTAGTGGCCGCTTTGATCTTCCAGCCAACAGTGTCGCTCAGTCACTGAGTTCACTTGCCCCGAGCAATAGTGGTTCATACCGCGTGCTCTGGTTAGGAGACCCGACAGTTCTTCCAGTAGCGGGTTGGTCAGTGGCCCCAGGACTTGCAGCAGCAACAACTATGAATGGTCTGCCATCTGGGTCGACACTTTTTACTCCTCCAGATTCGAGCACCAGCGATGTTCTGTTAGCTGATGTAAAGCTCGCGCTGCAAGGTCGCACTGTTCGACTTGGCTCACTCTTAGCGAACATGGGCATTTCGACCATTGTTGTCATGAACGCATCATCACCGGAGCTTGCTGGAGTCCAGACGGTCCCACTTCGCCCTGTTCCAAACACTTTGAGCACTTCGCTTCGCCTTCAGTCTGACTTAGCGCTTGAATTAAAAACTGCTTCAGTTGAAGTGTATGGAAACACCAAGTTCACAGGACTAATTAGCGCAACGAGCAATGGCTCAAGTCCGGTTCCCGTCGTGGCGAACATTGGAATTCAAGGTCACTTGAAAATGCCTGCATCGACCAACGTGCACGTAGTTGCGGGACTTGCGCCAGCTGGAGCATTCGCACTCACTGTCAATGGCAAAACGGTCCCAAGATCAACTGCTGAAGGATGGACGCCAAAGTACCAAGTGGGCTCAGTACAGGGTAATGAAAATGTTGAACTAGTTCTTCACCAATTTCCGCTCAATGGTCTCCTTGCGCTATTCACACTAGGTCTATGGGCCATTGTGTGGCTTGGTTTTGGATGGATCCACCGAGTCGAGTGGCTTTTTAATCGAAGGCATCGTCGAGTTGTTGTAGCTGTTAACGAATCGGTGGAAAATGAATAATCTTCGTCGTCTGCCGCTCGCTGCAGTTCTTGGCGCAGCTCTCGTCCTCACTGCAATCGTGAGCATGACTTTTACGGGATCTAATCCTTCACAGTTCGCATCAGGCGCCCTAGAGGCTTCCAATGCAGAGTCAACTGCGCTGCACTGTTCTGGGCTCACATCTAGTTCAGTCACATTTTTTAATACAACATCAGAAGCACACAAAATTTCAATTACCTGGATAACAAGCAGTGGAAGCAGTGGAAGCTCGACTTCAAAATTGGCTGGCCATGCAAACTGGAGAATTTCCGAATTTGGAAAGGGCAGTGTTTTTGCAGTTGAGGCAGAAATAAACGGTGGAGGGGTTGTCGCCAGCGTCGATGGAGCTAACGGTCTGCAGAGTACATGCAGTTCAGTTGGAACCACCTCGTGGTACGGAGCTGGTTTTGACACCAAGGTTGGTTCTACTGGTGAGCTGAGTATTTACAATCCAACGGCAACCGCTGCAGTCTTCAATGTCTCTACCTTTACAGCAAAAGGCTTCAATGCCCCAGCGTCATTCCAGGGACTGTCAGTAGGTGCTCACAAACTCTTAGTAGTTGACCTTGGAACTCGTTTGGTAAACACGACGAACATTGGTGTTCACGTCAAAGTACTTCGTGGATCGCTTGAGATTGTTGGAATTCAAAAATCAGGAAGCATTATTTCGTACTTCCCTGGACAGAATCAACCAAATGTGCAGAACTGGTTCCCACTTGTCACAACAGAGAATAAAGCTGCGGCACAACTTCGCTTCGCAAATCCAAGTGCAAATCCTATTTCTGTCACTGTAAAAATAAGCTTGCCACCATATTCTGTACAGCCACAAACCGTTATCGTGGCCCCATTCAATGTTGAGTCAATAACAATTACCCCTAACACGGCCATTCCGGCGAATGGTTTTGCCTTTGTTAGCTCTTCATCGAGTTCGCCTTTGCTGACAACACTCGCTCTTGGAACTTCAAAAGGAATAATGCTGAACGCACCTGCATCACCAGCGTCGTCACTTCTGATGGCGAACTTCAATGCCTCGCCAGTTTCACGAGTTGTAATCACGAATGTTTCTAAGCAAAATGTGGTTGTAAATTCGTCCCCGCTACCTGGATCACAGTCAGCTTCGAGAACTTCAAAGATTTCGTTGAAGGCCGGCGAAACGGTTCAGGTGAATTTGCTCAATGAGCAGTCCGGTCAGATCTTCAGCACAGAGAAAAACGTGCTGCTGGTGACAGCCGCCTTTACAACGACGCCTGCGGGAACCGCGTTGCTCTCAAACTTAAACAGTAGGTAACGTTGGTGGGTCCCAGTTAGGGGACGGCGCAACTTCCTTGGCTTCAGTCGTAACCTTTGTGGTTCCGATGCCACTGAGTGCACTTACAGTTTTAGTTCCACTTGGCCACACTGGCTCACCGTGAGCTTCATCGATCAATTTTGCGGCAGTATCACCGTCAATTGTTTCGTGTTCTAGAAGTGAGCGTGTAAGAGCTTCGAGGCCTCTGCGGTGAAGTGTCAATACCTCGATTGCTCGGGCCTCTTGTTCACGCAAGATCCGTTCAACTTCATCGTCAACGATCTCTGCAGTGTGCTCTGAGTAGTCTTTGGTCGACATGAGTCCGTCACCGAGGAAAACCTGCTGGTGTCCACCCCAGGCCATTGGCCCAATTTCCTTAGACATTCCCCATTCGGTAACCATGCGTCGCGCGAGCTCAGTGTTGCGCTGCAGGTCATCTGCAGCACCTGTTGAAAGGTCGCCGTAGACCAAAAGCTCGGCCACTCTTCCACCCATGCGCATGCAGAGAGAGTCTTCGAGGTGGTTGCGTCCCATGATGTGGCGGTCTTCTTCAGGAAGGGTCATCGTTACTCCGAGAGCCATTCCACGAGGAATAATCGTGATCTTGTGCAGTGGGTCAGTCTTTTCGAGAACATAAGCAAGAAGTGCGTGGCCACTTTCGTGAAACGCAATACGCTCGCGCTCATCATCTTGCAGAACCATTGAATCGCGCTGGGCTCCCATGAGAACACGGTCACGTGCGGATTCAAAGTCCTGCATGTTGATTGTTTTTGAGTCTCGTCGAACGGCGTGAAGCGCTGATTCATTTACGAGGTTTGCCAGGTCAGCACCACTCATTCCTGGAGTTCCACGAGCCACCATAGAAAGGTCAACCGACCCATCCAGAGGCTTGTCCTTTGAGTGCACTTGAAGAATAGGAAGACGTTCATCAAGGTCCGGGAGAGGAACCACGATCTGGCGGTCGAATCTGCCTGGACGAAGAAGTGCTGGGTCTAGAACGTCTGGACGATTTGTTGCCGCCATAACAACGATGCCGACTGTTGGATCGAATCCATCCATCTCGCTCAGCATTTGATTGAGCGTTTGTTCGCGCTCATCGTGCCCACCACCAACGCCAGCGCCACGCTTGCGGCCGATGGAGTCGATTTCGTCAACGAAAATAATTGCTGGAGCTGCCTTGCGTGCTGTTGCGAAGAGGTCGCGAACACGTGATGCTCCTACACCGACAAACATCTCCATGAAGTCTGAACCTGAAACTGAGAAGAATGGAACTCCTGCTTCTCCGGCAACAGCGCGAGCGAGCATGGTCTTCCCAGTTCCGGGAGGGCCAACGAGCAAAATTCCCTTTGGGATCAATGCACCAATTGCCTTGTAGCGATCTGGGAACTTCAAAAACTCGACGACTTCACTGATTTCTTGCTTCACGCCAAGGTAGCCAGCCACGTCGGCGAACGTCGTAGCAGGGCGGTCCTTGTTGAACTGCTTTGCCTTGGACTTACCAACGGACATCATTCCGTTCATTTGTCCTTTGGCTTGGCGGCTTGCGAAGAACATAAAGCCACCGAAAATGATTATCCAAATAAGGTAGGGCGCGAACGTTGCGAGGAAACCATTGGAGTTAACGAATACAACCGCCACGTTGTTTGTACGTAGTGTTTCAATTTCAGTTGACAGAACTGGAATTGGTCCATTCGTCCTGTAATTGGTGCCATTAGTGAGTTGCCCAGTAATAACTCCATTGGTGTTATTTACATTTGCGGAAATCACTTCAGAGCGACTTGCACTTTGAAGCAACTTTGAATAGTCAATTGTCTTTACTTGCTTGTTCGAAAAGAATGAAGGGATAATCAAGATACCCAGGATGAAGATCACCATTGCAATGGTGATGAATCGCCTACGTGAATCAGGCGTCATTGGCTTCTTGCCCTTAGGCATGAGCTTTGATAGTCCAGTTTTTTCTTTTTCAGGTGTGGTCACGCCTTCCAATCTAGAGGCCATTTGTGACATTCGATTTGGCCCTGTGCATAACTCCAGACTTGTTAGCGTTGTGAGATATGACTACTGGGCCAACAAGGGAAAATAACGCTAATCCCCGCGTTATTACGATTTTGCTGGCCTGTCTCGTCGGCTTCGTCGCTGGCCAGTTGCTTGTGACATTGTTTGCCAGCATCCTCAACGCGACTCTTCACTTTCCAGGCGGTTTTAGCGCTCTGGTGAAGTCTCCGAAACCGCCGTACTGGTTCACTTTGTGTGGTCTGGTGGGGCTCTGGTGCGGATTTGGGGCAACGGTGCTCTACGCAAAGTTCTCTGCAGGGCTCTCACTTCCAAGGAGTTTGTTTGCCTTAAAAGCATCAGATGGAATCTACGTAGTACTAGGTATTGCGAGCCAGTTACTAATTGATGCTGCGTATTGGCCATTTCATTTTAAAAACATGAATAAACCTGTTGATCACATCTTTGGATCTGTTCATGGTTCGATGTTTGTACTTCTTGCTCTTATGACGACATTCGCGGCGCCATTGGTTGAAGAACTTCTTTTTCGAGGTGTGGTGTTTCGATCACTCGACGCCACATTCTCAAATGTGTCTCAGAAGTTTGGCTCCTACGCCGCAATGGCGATTAGTGCGTTTATTTTTGCAATTGCGCACGCCGAGCTACTTCAATTCGCTGGTCTCTTTGCACTTGGAATGGTGCTTTCATACATTGTTAAAAAAACCAGTCGACTCACTCCAAGTATTTTGACGCACATGTCTTTTAACGCCGTTGCGTTAGTGGGCTTACTCCTTCAGAGGTCAGGTCACTAGTGGTGAAACGGCTACGTGATTTCTTTACACCGGTGCGAGTGCTTGAAAGCGTTGTCGTGCTCATGGTTATTTTTGTCACCGTTTGGACAATGCATCCATCACTCATCTTTTCTACTTCAACAGTTACTGGTGGTGACACTGGAGCGCACTTGGCGTTACCAGCTTTTTTGAAGTCACAGGGGAGCTTGCTCCATCTAACGCCTTGGTATCCAGGTTGGTTTAATGGAATGCCGGCCTACACCTATTACTTTGTCTTGCCTGATTACTTCGCCGTGCTTGCAAGTTACGTAATTAATTTTGCAATTGCCTTCAAGCTTGTAACGATTCTTGGCTCAGTGTTAATGCCTATTGCTGCATTCATCATGGCCAAGTTATTTAGGGCTCCACGACCAGTGCCTGCCGCACTCGCGGTCGCGACGCTGCCCTTCTTATTTGATGCTTCGTTCACCATTGATGGGGGAAACCTCTTTTCAACAATGGCCGGTGAGTACGCATTCTCATTGTCGCTCGCACTGTCGCTTTTAACAATTGGTTTCTTTGCCCAAGGCGTGAGAACTGGTAGTGGGTACTGGAAAGCAGCCACTGCCCTGAGTGCCACAATGGCTTCTCACGTATTGCCCTGGTTCTTCTGTGTTGCAGCCATTGCAGTCCTTGTTGTTTTTGAATTACTTGCTCGAAGAGGGTTGGGCGCAAAAGAAGAAGATGCCATTGTGCCCGGCGACTTCGCTAGGCCAATTCGATTCTCATTCTGGGCGGGACTACTTTCACTGCTGATTTCTGCTTGGTGGTTGGTGCCATTTTTAACTTCGCAGGCCTACACGAATTCAATGGGCTACGTGAATGACAACGTCAGCTCTCTTCATGAAATCTTTAGCCACCTAGGTTGGTTTACTTCCACCGGTGCGCCAGCAGGCGACCGGTGGGTGATCATTATCGCCGCGGTTGCGTTCGTTGTTGCATTTATTGTCAGAGACCGACTCGGAATGATCCTTTCAACTCTTGCTGGCGTTTCACTACTTGGATTTATCTTTGATCCACAGAGTGTCATCTGGAATGAACGAATTGTTCCGTTTTGGTTTCTGACAATTCACTTAATTGCCGGCTGGCTTTTTGGTTATCTGCTTTCTAAGTGGATTGAACGAAAGCCGAAACTACGCATCTCCAGCGACATTAGCGAAGAAGAGATTGAAGAACTAGAAATTGATGACTTCGATGATGGTCAAGAGCGAACCATCAGAAGGACGCTTAACGCTACGTTGCTGGTTGCTCTGCTCGGACTTGGCACAACGCTTCCAGGACTAATTGAGACTGTTGCTTCTGCACTTCATCTCAATGTTTCGGGTAATCAGGTTGGCGTATGGGCCCAATGGAACTATTCGGGGTACCAAGCGAAGTCTGGCTGGAATGAATACCAGGACATCATGACAACAATGAAGTCAGTTTCTGCTGAGTATGGATGCGGTAATGCAATGTGGGAATACGCATCGGGAGAAGATCGCTTCGGAACACCTGAGGCACTCATGCTCTTGCCGTATTGGACAGATAACTGTATTGGTTCAATGGAAGGTCTGTTCTTTGAAACCTCCGCAACAACGCCGTATCACTTCATTAACCAATCAGAGCTGAGCGTTGCACCAAGCAACGCTCAGGTTGGACTTAACTACGTATCCGTGAATGTTGCTCTCGGTGTGCAGCACTTACAAATGCTTGGTGTGAAGTACTACATGGCCTTTTCACCAACCATCATTGCGCAGGCGAGCGTTAATCCTTCTCTGAAGTTGATCGCGACTACTAAGTCCTGGCCATCACCAGGTGTGAAGTGGAGCATTTATCTCATCAAGGACAGTCCGGTTGTGCAGTCGCTTGCAACCTCACCCGTAGTTGTTGAAAACATTGCAGGTCGTACGCAGTGGCTGGACGCCAGTCAACAGTGGTACAACACACCACTACTGTGGGGACAACTAATTGCTAGCAGCGGTCCAAGTAACTGGCCGCGAGTGAAATCCATGAGTTCACTGCCGGCAATTTCGAATGGTAAGTCAGTGACGCCTACGACCGTTAGCAATGTCGTGCAAACATCACAGTCAATTTCATTCCACGTGAGCAAGATTGGTACACCGGTACTCGTGAAGATTTCCTACTTCCCGCGTTGGCATGCAACTGGAGCCATGGGGCCGTTCCGAGTAAGCCCCAATGAGATGGTTGTGATACCAACATCACATGATGTTTCGCTCGTCTATGGTCAACGAACCGAACTTGGTGCAGTGCTCACGGGCATAACGATTTTTACTGGACTGGCGAGTGCATTTATTCGTTCAAGATGGCGTCGTAAGTCATCCAAGTAGAGTGTTAAGTCGTGGACACGACGAAAATCTTCAAGGCGTATGACGTTCGAGGAACTTACCCGGACCAATTAAACGACCGCTTGGCTCGAGCCATTGGCTCAGCATTCGCGAAGTTCGTTAATTCACCACGCATTGTTATTGCACGCGACATGCGCCCATCTGGTGTGACCATGTGCGCTGCCTTTGCTGAAGGGGCGAGAAGCATGGGGGTCGAAGTGATTGACCTTGGACTTGCTTCGACGGACTTTCTATATTTCGCAGCTGGCCACTTGGACGCCCCAGGCGCCATGTTCACTGCTTCGCACAACCCAGCCCAGTACAACGGCATCAAAATGTGTCTAGCTGGCGCTAAGCCAATTGGCGTTGAGAGTGGGCTCGTTGAGATTGAGGCTTGGGCTAATGAGTTCTACGAGACTCCAGCTACGGGCGCACTTGCTTCATATAGCGAACTCGATTTGATGGGTGAGTGGGTGAAGCACGTACTTTCATTCGCCGATAGTTCAAAATTCCGCCCACTCAAAATTGTGGCTGACACCGCAAACGGAATGGGTGGTTTTATTGCTCCAAAGATTTTTGCCGGCCTGCCATTTGATGTGGAAATCATCTATGAAGAACTCGATGGAACCTTCCCTAATCACCCGGCTGATCCACTTGACGCAAAAAACCTCGTTGACTTACAAAAGCGCGTGCTCGAAGTGGGCGCAGACATTGGACTCGCTTTTGATGGTGACGCAGACCGCGTTTTCTTGATCGATGAAAAGGCGCAACCAATCTCTGGTTCAACAACCACAGCAATGGTTGCTGCAGCGATGCTGAGGAAGAATCCAGGCGCCACAATCCTCTATAACTTGATCTGTTCAAAGTCGGTTCCAGCCGTTATCGCTGAAGGTGGTGGAAAAGCTGTGAGGACTCGCGTGGGTCACAGTTACATCAAGCAACAAATGGCTGAAACTGGTGCAGTATTCGGCGGGGAACACTCGGGTCACTATTACTACCGTGACAATTACCGTGCAGATTCAGGCATCATCACGGCAATGGTTGTGTTGCAACTACTCAGTGAGTCCGACCTCGCGCTCTCTGAGCTAGTCGCCCCCTTCAACCGCTTCGCCGCTTCTGGGGAAATCAACACCGTGGTTGCCAGCCCAGCTAACAGCGTGGCAGTAATTGCGCAGAAGCTAAAGGAACAGGGCGTTAACGTTGACATGCTCGACGGAATGACCGCAGACTACGGAACATGGTGGTTCAATTTACGTCCATCAAATACTGAGCCCCTGCTACGCCTTAATGTTGAAGCACCGAATGAAAAAGAATGTCAACAGCGTGTTGACGAAGTTCTACTAATGATTAAAGAGGTTTGACCAATGGCACTAGATAGTTTCCTTCTTGAAGTACTTGAAGACCCAACTGACCACGGAACACTTCTTTACGTTGAGAGCGCCAGTGTTCTTTACAACCCTCGCAAAAAGATTGCTTATGAAGTGCGCGGAGCGATTCCAGTGCTGCTTCCTGACGAATCTCGCCCAGCTACTGATGCTGAGCACAACGCGTGGACCAGCGACGCCTCTGGCGTTACAACTGGTCGTTAGTTCTTCGTTACCTTTAGTGGGACCGTCTTCGGGCCCCAAATAGCCAGACGTCCGTGCTTCCATGTTGGTGAAGCATCCGGTGCAACTTCTGACCACGTTTCTACAAAAACCTGCAAAGCCTCTTGGAGTTCTGCGCGGGCAAGCGCTGCACCCAGACAGTGGTGAATGCCACTCGAGAATGTCAAGTGGTTCCGCGCATCAGACCTGGTGACGTCAAAGTCATCAGCAGTGTCAAATTCACCGGCGTCACGATTCGCTGACGAAAGAGAGAACGTAATTAATTGACCGGGTGAGAAAATGACATCACGGTATTCGAACTCTTCAGCGACTTGGCGAATAACGGTGCGAATTGGATTCACGTAACGAAGAGATTCTTCAACAGTGTTAGCAATCAACTCGTTATCGTTTCGAAGTTGACTCCAGGTTTCTGGACGCTCCGCCAAAAGTGAAATCATGATGCCGAGCTGGTTCCTTGTGGTGTCAGTTCCTGCAGCAATCATTCCTTGCACCAGGCCGACGAGCTCGTCAGTTGAGAGTCGGTCGCCCTCTTCTTCAACTTGGATCAGGGCACTCAGGAGATCGTTACCGAGATTGGCTCTGCGCTCTTCGATGAGGTTGAGACAGTAGGTACGAAAGTCGCCCATGGCATCAACGAATTCCTGTTCACGTCCAATGATGAGGGGAGACCATCTAATGAAAAGCAGATCTGCCCAGTAGCTAAAGAGGTCCCAGTCTTTTTCTGCGACACCAACTTGGTGACAAATAACAGCAATGGGGTACTCATTAAAGGCTGCTTGAAACTCAAATGATGTCGAGTCTCCAGATTCGTGAACTTTTCCGAGGACGTTTTGCACGTAGTCACGCATGAATGGACGGAGCTCATCAATAGCTTTTGCGGAGAACGGGCGAGCAACGAGTCTGCGAAGGCGATTGTGATCTTCGCCCTCAGCGCTCAAAATTCCATTGCTGTCATCGAGCTGGTCTAGGGCCGTGCCCGTTCCAGCAATCAGCTTTCCAACGAGTTGTGATGCTTGGTGAAGGCGACGTTCACGCAGTAATGAAATTGAATCATCGTGCGTTACGACGCTGTAGCCAAAACTGGTTTTTCCAATCCAGTTTTGGCTACGTTGCCGTGCAACTTCTTCGAGGTATTCCTCGCGTGAAGGGTTGTCGCTTAAGTCTTTGGCTTCAGCTAGGGCTAAATCCTCGACCCGCGTTGCCATTAGTTCAGGCGCTCAACGATCATTGCCATTCCCTGGCCACCACCGACGCACATTGTTTCCATTCCGAAACGCTTGCCTGAGTCTTCAAGGGAGTTGATGAGTGTTGTCATGATGCGTGCACCAGTCATTCCAAATGGGTGACCAAGAGCAATTCCACCACCGCGGATGTTTAGCTTCTCCATAGGGATTCCGAGGTGCTTGGCACTTGGAAGAACTTGAGCAGCGAACGCTTCGTTGATTTCAACGAGGTCGATCTGGTCAATTGTCATGCCCGCACGCTTAAGAGCCTGACGGCAAGCTTCGATTGGACCGAGTCCCATGATTTCTGGGTTGAGGCCAGAAACACCTGAAGCAACAATGCGAGCAAGTGGCTTGAGTCCAAGTTCCTTAGCGCGAGTGTCGCTCATTACAACTACTGCTGCGGCACCATCGTTAAGTGGACAAGCGTTACCAGCTGTAACACTTCCGCCTTCACGGAATACTGGAGCGAGTGAAGAAAGCTTCTCGAGTGTCGTTCCTGCACGTGGGCCGTCATCCTTTGACATAACAGTTCCGTCAGGAAGCGTTACTGGAATGATTTCACGACTGAAGAAACCATTGTCCTGGTGCTGAACAGCGAGTTCTTGGCTTCGAACAGCGAACTCGTCCATCTCTAGACGAGAAACACCCTCTTGCTCAACAACGTTTTCTGCTGTTTGTCCCATAGCGATGTAAATGTCAGGAAGTCCAGCTGCAGGCTTCCAAGGCTCAGTTACTTTTGCAGAACGAGTTTCAGTGCGAGCAAGGGCGTCTGCGAACACTGGGTTCATTGCCTTGCCGCTGTCAGATGTGCCAGAGCCGAAACGTGAAACAGTTTCGACACCGGCAGCGATGAATACGTCACCTTCGCCAGAGCGAATTGCGTGAGCCGCCATGCGAATGGTCTGAAGTGATGAAGAGCAGTAACGG
>Ga0194047_10000265_pt1 | contig 35628 bp, 31 predicted proteins | sample JunL225m_MetaG_2_FD_160070 | JGI IMG/M metagenome (GOLD analysis project Ga0194047, IMG submission 160070) | Anoxic zone freshwater microbial communities from boreal shield lake in IISD Experimental Lakes Area, Ontario, Canada - Jun2016-L221-5m | ecosystem: Environmental > Aquatic > Freshwater... | reverse complement strand
TGTTTTCTGCTATTATTTGCATAGAATCTCTAGGGTCTTCAATGATTAATTGAGTAAATCTAGAGATGATACCGTATTTTTCCATTTTAGGCATGCCAGAGTGTTAAGTATGACATGGGCGAGTGCAATGAGTTGAAATTATTTTGATTGTAAGTTACAATATGACTATATGCAAAAGTTTAAAATCCTATTTATTTCCCACACCTATCCGCCAATCGTTGGCGGAATTGAAGCTCAAAATTTTGAACTAGCAAAGTGGCTAGGCAAAATTGCGCAGGTTAAGGTTATCGCCAACACCAAAGGCCGTTGGTTTCTGCCAATTTTTGCTCCCCTTGCCTTGATGCAGGCGCTATGGTTATTGCCAAAATATGACGTGGTGATTTTCGGCAGTGGCATTTTAGCTATTGATGGTTGGATTATCAAATTATTTTCCAAAAAACCTGTCATTTCCGTCATTCATGGTCTGGATATTAATTATGGCTCCGCTTCGCTGGGAGTCCGGGGCGAAAAAATTCTTGTTACCACTTATCAAAAACTATGGGTCGGAATTTTTCTTAAAAGCGCTGACAAACTCATTGCCGTTGGCAATGAGACTATCAAAGTTGCAGTTGAAAGAGGAATTCCCAAAGAAAAAATCGTCTTCATTCCCAATGGCGTAGACACGGAAAAAAATTTGGTTGAAAAAACTAAGACCGACCTTGAAAAAATTCTTGGTATTTCCATTGCGGGCAAAAAAATTCTGCTAACCTCAGGACGACTAGCCAAAAGAAAAGGCGTTGTTTGGTTTATTCGCAATGTTTTTCCGAAATTACCAACGGAATATCTCTATGTGATTGCAGGTGATGGCAAAGACAAAGAGAGTGCCCTTCAGGCCATAACCGAACAAGGGCTACAACAGCGAGTATTAATGTTGGGTTATATAACAGACGAAGTTCGCAACATGCTTTGGGCCACTTGCGATTTGTTCGTTCAACCTAACATCAAAATAGCCGGCGACATGGAAGGTTTTGGCATCTCTGTGATCGAAGCTGGAGCCTGTCGCCTGCCAGTCTTGGCCTCGAATCTTGAAGGTCTCAAAGATGCTATTAAAGATGGCAAAAATGGTTTCCTAGTTGAATCGGAAAATTCGCAGGCTTTTGCCGAAAAAATCACACAGCTTTTTGCCAACGGAAGTCCCCGCGAAATTTTCGGCAAAGCTACTCGAGACTACGTGGTTGAAAATTATCAATGGAAAAAAATTGCCCAACATTATTTGGCAGAAATAGAGAAAGTAATCAGTAATCAGTAACTCGCTACCAGAATGCTTAGTTTTATTTTTTCACAATTTGCTTTTTACTTTTCACTCCTCATAGTGCTTTTTTGGCCAGGTTATTTTTTGACTAGAATGCTTAACGCAAAATTTGGTTTTTTCACAAAACTTGAGGAAATAGTTTTTTCAGTAGGTTTCAGCATCTTTTTTTCAAATGCGCTTATGCTTATTTTGGGTGCGCTTGGCATCTTAATTACAAGACTTAGCATTTTAATTGCAATTATATTTTTTTCATTACTTTGTTTTCTACTTGAAAAATATGGCTTGAAAAATAAAGCTTCAACAGCAAAAGAAAAGTTTTCTTTTTCAAAAAAGCAAACACTGCTAATATGCATCATTCTTGGCCTCTCAATATTCATTCGAACAATATATCTCAAAAATTCTATCCTTCCCTCGGCCACTGACTTAGGACACCATATGTATTGGACAAATGTCATAGCTAGCAGTGGAAAAATTCCTAATTATCAACAACGGAATGTTATTGTAGATAGCGAAAAATATACCATCAGTGAACCTCAAAATATTAGTGATTTTATTATTGGCGAACATTTAATATTCGCGGCAATCTCGTTAATCTCGGGAATAAGCGTGATTTCATATTTTCCAGTCTTAACCCTTTTTGTCATTAATATATTTTCACTGCTAGCAATTTTTGTTTTTTCTTTGCGCTTATTTGAAAACTACAAAGAAAACATCAACATTTCAATAATTACGCTCTTTTTGCTTGGGCCACTCTTTGCCATAGCTCCACCACAAGCAAAATTCATTAGCGGTGGAGTTATCGGAAACATCATCGGGAATCTCCTCTTACCTTTGGCGCTATATTTCTTTTTAAGATCCATGCGCGAAAAAAACAAGGTCTTGCTCATGCTTGGTTTGATTTTTTCCATGAATCTCTTTTATACTCATCACTTAACAGCCTTAATATTCATACTCTCGCTGATGCTTTCCCTGTTTTTAATTTTAGTTTTTAATTTTAAAAACCGTATCGAAATATTGAAAAATTGGCTAAGGATTTTCTTTTCCATGCCAGTAATACTTTTTCTGATTTTTTCAGCAAGCTTCGCTTTCTTGATTTACACCCCAACCTATATCACGAATCAGGCCATTAAAACTGTCATAGGTGCTCCAAAAAAAATTGAGCACACGGGTCTTTCACTTACTCAATTTAAGGATACTCTTGGGGAGCCAAGACTGGCTCTAGCAATCTTTGGAATTTTGATTTTATCGTCAAGCCTACTGAAACAAATTCGCTCTAAAGAAAAAAGTTTTTCATATGAAAAAATATCTTTTGACATTTACATTTTAGCTGGCTGGATTGTGGTAATTTCAATAATTTCGCTTTATCCCCAACTAATTAAAATTGGAATTCCTTCTGCAAGGGTTGCAAACTACGGAACCTATCCATTTTCAATTGCAGCTTCCTTTTGCATAGCCTCTTTGTTTTCAAAAAGAAATAGAAATAGTAATAATGATTTTTTTCTCAAGCATTATTTATTTTTTTATACATTTATTTTGCTATTTATGCTTCTTGTTGTATCTGGATTTTATGATAATGGACAGAATTTAGCTCAAACCATAGCTCCTCAAAAAATTAACCAGACTTTTAACGCTTCTGAATTTTTAGCCAAAAATATTGCTGACAATGAACAAGTTGAAAGTGATCATGTTTATATCAAAGCAGACTCATGGACGAAGATATTTTTAATGAAAGACTACAATTTTCCGATGTATAGGGCCAACTTTGATCGCTATGAAAATGGAATCGACAGAAATGAAAAATGCACCCTTAATATGATCTCGCTCCCCAACGATACAGATAGCCAAAAATGTTTCTCTGATTTAAATGTGAAATATATCATGGTCAGCAAGAATGATTCTGCCCAATTTCAAAAGAATCTTTCCTTTTGGCAAATATATTCCAACAATGAAATAACTATTTATTATAGGAATGCTCAATAAGCCTATGACACATTCAAAAACAATTGTAGCAGCGTTGGCAGTTTTCTTCATTCTTTGTTTGTCATATCTTGCGCACGCCGAAATGCAGCAACAAGATTATAATTACGGTGAATCTTGGTGGACCACCTATTTCAACGACCCGAAAGATGCTAACCTATCATTTGCGATTGAAAATCATAGCAAAGAAAAAGCATTTCACTGGGAGCTGTCTTCGGACAAAGCGCTTATTTCGCAAGGTGATGCGACTATCGGACTCGGGGAGAAAAAATTAATTTCAGTCCAGTCAACTCAGGATATGATTGACAAAAAAATGACAATAAAGATTTCAACGTCTAAGGGTTTTAAAGAAATTTACAAAAAGTTATAAAAAAACCACCCCCAAGGTCATGCAGCAGTGAATTAAGAGGTCATCCGCAAATCATGGTTTTGGAAAATAGCATTTGTCCCTGAAAACATTTTTACGAACTTGCATCCTTTTTTTAGCACACGCTTATCCCAAAACCATGGCTAAGCGCTCGAAGTTGCTGTCACCTCTATGGCCAAAAAAGAACGCAAGTTCGTAAAAATTTCGATTTACTTTTGAATCATTCTAGACCCTAAATTGTGCATGATCCGAATTAAGCGCATAATTTTTTAAAAATCATTTAACCTTATGGCCGTTACCGCATATATTTTTTGGCTAGGATTAGCTGAAATGCTTTTTTATGTTTCTGGGTTCATTGTTCATGCGGCTGCCGGTCGCATCTTAGGACCAGCAGATTATGGAGTTTACGGACTCATAATCACCCTAACCATTCTTATTGCCTCCCTAATCGGTAATGGCATCCCAATTGCCATGAGCAAATTCCTGAGCGCCGACCTTAGCAAAAAACCCCACCTTATTTCAATCATCAAAAATAAGGCTGCTCTTGCTCAGCTAGTCTTGATGGGAGCAGCAACTACTATATTTTTCTTTGGAGCACCAGTCATTGCCATCATGCTACATGATCCATCCTTGGAAAAGTTGTTAAGAATTTCAGCTTTTATAATTCCCTGCTACGCTGCTGATTCATTTTATTTTTACTATTATACTGGAATTCATCAATTCAACATGCAGTCTATTTTAAAAGCTTTCCGAGCAGTCCTGCGAGTAGCCATAATTGTCGGACTTGGATACTTTTTATCCCTAGAAGGTTTCATCACAGGTTATATCTATGTTTCACTGGCTGTGTTTCTCATTGCACTTGTCATTGATAAGCTTGTATACGCCAGACGCTTTCCAAAAAGCAAACTTTCCGGCGATGGAGACTTCCCAGTTAAAAAATTACTTTTATATGCACTACCGATTACTGGTTTTTTGGTTTTGTATCAAACCATGATTTCACTTGATCTTTTTGTGGTCAAAGCAATTCTGCAAGATGACTATGCAACTGGTCTTTTTAACGGAGCTTTCACAATTTCTCAAATTCCAAACTATATTTTCTATGCCCTTACTATCGTACTTTTACCTGTTATTTCACATTCGACGGCCAATGAACACCAGCAAAAGACAACCAATGCAATCAATATGGCACTTCGCATGATGACAATGTTACTGCTTCCAACAATTGCACTAATTATTAGTTATGCTCAACCACTCATAGTTTTCTTTTTTGGTTCGCAGTATGCTGAAGGAGCAAGCACTCTTCAATTCCTGGCTTTTGGCGTTGGCCTGCTGACGCTTTTTTACGTAATGAGTTTTGCTTTTCAGGGGGCTGGGCTTGTTAAATTACCTCTCAAAATTGCTTTCTTCGGAATGCTGACAAACGTTATTCTTAACATTATTTTTGTCAAAAACTATGGTCTTATTGGTGCAGGCATTGCTACTAGCATCACGGCAATTTTTGTCACCATCGCGCTTTTCTATTTTCTCAAAACAACCTTTTCCGCCCAACTAAAAACTTCAAGCGGCCTGAAAATAACAGGCTCAGCGATTATAATCTATATTCTTTCATTGTTCTTACCTAGTACAAAAATCATATTTATTTTTTCTGGGGCATTTTTATTTCTAGTATATTTCGGTATCCTATATCTGCTGAAAGAATTAACCATAGATGATTTTGTAATATTTAAACATATGATTCCGGGCTTTAAGAACAAATAACAACTTTATAGCTGCTTACTTAAATGAATTTTGATTTGAAAATAAACCCTTGTCATTTGCGTATAAATATACAATGTGAGCATTGCGAAATGACAACCAATGAGCAAATTTCTATTATTTAATTTTTTACATAAACTTAAATGAATTTTTTTCAAAAAATAGCCCGTCACAAATGGGAATTGTTTTTTCTTGTTGTAATTTGCGCCATCGGCATAATGTTTCGCACATATAATCACGATAAATGGCTTCATTTTGAAGTTGATCAAACTTGGGATTATCATATAGTTTCCAATGCTGTGACTGGCGGGATTGGAAACCTTCCCCTACTTGGACCGACTGCGGGAGGCGGTCGCTCACTTCGTCTTGGACCAGCTTTTTACTATATGGAATACGTCAGCGCACTATTGTTTGGCAATACTCCGGTTGGACACTCCATGACAGTTCTTATTCTGTCCATTCTGTCCCTGCCACTCTTTTACATTTTTGTCAGACGCTATTTTTCCGTGCTAATTTCCGCTGGGCTACTGATGACATTTTCGACTTCGCTTTATCTTGTTTTGTATGCTCGTTTTTCTTGGAGTCCAAACGTCCTGCCATTTTTCGCTCTTTTGACCTTCTATGCCCTACTTAGGAGCGTTTCAAAAAGCGAAAAGCACCCAAGAATTTGGTTTTTAATTATGGTTTTAACTGCTGGAATCAGCACTCAAATCCACTTCAACGCTTTTTTTACTTTTCCAGCAATTATAATCACATTTTTAATCATCAAGCGTCCAAAATTTGAACTTAAAACCTGGGGAGCTGCAATATTAATTATGTTCATTTTGTATTCACCGGTTATTATAAATGAAATCAAAACTCGCGGCGAAGATTTAAAATATTTTGTTGAAAAACTAGACAAAAATGCATCGCATCGAAAGAATTTTTTAGAAAAAACATTCCTTGTGACGCAATATAACGCCTACGAATATTTTTTAATCCTGAGCGGGAATGATCAAATTAACGGATTTTCAAATCCAGATGGATATTCTCTTGGCATTGCTTGCAAATCAACCTGCCTTTCTCGTCTTCCAATTCGAATTCCGGTTTTAATATATTTTTTTATTGGAGTTTTTCTTTTATTTCGAAGAACAAAACGAGAATTCTTCGCTGAGAAAAAGGATTTCCTTATACTTTCATTACTCTGGTTTATTTTTTCTTTTCTGTATTTTTATGCAATATACTCCTCCAACATTTTATTTCCAAGATTTTTTCTCATTGTTAGCCCCCTTCCGATTATCCTGCTTGGCCTGATCTTGGAAACCATCTGTCCCCAAAAGAATAAGGCTAGCTTGGCAGTATTTTCGTTAATAATCGCAGGGTTTGCCTATTCAAACACCACAAAAATTTTCAATCACTTCAGTGACCTTGGGAATGCTGCCACCACGGAAACTTCAGCTAAAATGAAGGACGTTTTTCCAAATAACAAAAGGGTAACACTGGAACAAGAACAGCTGGTTGCAAATTATATGGCATCAAAACACTCTTCTAATCAATACCCTGTATATTTTTTTTCTGATCATGAATACGCCCCATCCTTGTGGTATCTCCTAAGCCAACAAGGAATCCAGTATTTCGATGAATTTTTTATTTCTCCCGAAAAAGAAGCTGCCTATGCTAAAGCTAACTACTTTTTAATTTATCGAACAAATCAAATCAGCCAAAAAGATGTCAGTAATTTTTCTGATAATTTTTCGATTATTGAAAAAAAGAAATTTGGTTCACTTACTGCTTTCTATCTTGCGCCAAAAAACGGAAAAGATAATTTAGCCAAGCAAACTCCAACAATCACAACTCAGCAGCAGCAAATACTCGGATTAATGACTTGGAATAAACTTGCCAGGCCAATTTCCCAGCAAACAATCTCGGACGAATCAGAAATATCAAATACGCCTGAAACCTCAGGGGAGGATCTCCCTTAGCCCAGGATACTATTGAAACGGATTACTCCTTACGCATAATGAATATATCATACGTACCAACTTCACCAGCATCAATTTCAGAGTATCCCTGCAAAGCATAATTTCTACTATTTGGATTATCTACTATAGAAAATAGTATTGAATTTTTTTCTACAATACTTTCCTTGATTAATTCTGAAGCCTTAAAATTTGACTGCTTACTTAAAAAATAATTTATGGCATAAAGATACTTATGTTGAGAAGCCAGAAGATAGAGTCTATTTTCTGGGTATTCCAAACTCCTTAAAGCAATGAATTTTGAGATTCGTTCGGCATCAGTCAAAACAATGCCGTTAAAATCTCCGCCGCCAGAATGATTTGGATTAAGACCAGAAAAATAAGTCTTTCCCACTGGCACAATGTTTGAAACAGCAAGCCATCCCAAAATAACGATGACAAAAAGTAAGCCAATGATTTTAAACTTTTCCACAAAAAAATCCATCCAAAAACCCAATAGTAAAAATGGGACAAAAAAGATTATAATGCAATATCTAGCGTCAAATTTCAAGGCTATGGGCAAAAAAACTAGAAAAGATGATGCAGCATAAATAAGGCTCAGAGCTAAAAGGACTTTTTTTGTTTCATCCTTTTCTTTTTTTAGCTTAATCACTGCTAAAATCAATCCGCCGAAAAGAAATGTCAACGTTAAAATCAAGTTGCTGTAAAAAGCAAATAAATGCCTCTTTAGTTCATGAAAAAGTAAACAATTACTATCATCGTTCATTGCAGACAACATGTAGGAGCTTCCTTGAGCGTAACACTCAAGATCCTTTAGGATATATTTCTGAACTGGTTCGGAATTACTGGTTTTAGTTACAAAACCAGCCACAAATGCCCTACTATTTTCCCCTCCAGTGCGAACCTCATGTATAAACTGGGGAATGTTCAAAAAAGCTACACAAAATACAGCGATGACAAAGCTTTTACCCAGCGGATATTTTTTCCAAAGAAAATAGCCATAATAAAGAGCTGTAATCGGCAAAAAAATAACAATAATAAAAGTATGCAGTTGAATTCCTATTCCAATAACAATTCCCAACAGAACTGACCAATAAATTTGCGGCTCTTTCTTATCTTTGACTAATACGCCAAGCATGAGCAGGAAGGCTAAAATGAAAAAAGGCAGAGGATTCGGATTCCACGCAAACCTGGCATATTTAATAGCATAAAAGGAAACGCTGTACAAAGCCGTAACTGCCAAAGAAATATTTTCAGTAAAAAATTTCTTCAAAAAAACATACAGCAGTGGTATTGCTAATACAGAAAATAGCAGGGTCGGATATGCCAAATTGCCAGGATCATTGCCAAAAATTATAAGTGCAATATATTCCATATAATAATAAGCCGGACCCAAATCAAAAATTGTTCCACTTGCATACGGTCCCATTATTAAAAAATTGTGGTCTTGCTGTAGCTGCTCTACGATTACAACATCGCGAACTTCATCTTCATCAAACCGCTGCAAACCTCGAAAATTATAGCCACGTAAAAAAATACCCAAGGCAATAATAATTAAAAGAACGACTATTTTATGTTTTTGTGTTTTTTTTATTCTATCAAATATAGCGTTAATCATTTTTTTTGAAAATATCCTAGGTTTGTTATTTATTATCTAGCGAAGTGAGAGTCCCGATGTGTATCGTGACCGATTCAATGGAGGCAGCAAGGGATGATTTGCCTACGCAGCTTGCTGCGCTGCTCATAGGATACTGGGATTGCCCCCGAAGTATTAATACCCTTTTATTAGCGCTTTGACTTAACACTAATTCTATCAATTTCAAATCTGCCTACATTGTCAACCTGAATTCCTCTTCCAGAGACAGCATTAAAATTAGTTACAATTACATTAAAGACGTGCTCTTTGTCCGTTGAATTTATCATAAAAGCATTTTGAGCTTTAGTTATATTAGTATTAGAAATAAGAATATTCTTAACAACTGATGCCTGATTACTATCAGCATGAACATGTGAATCATAAAACATATCCAAGAGGATGGCATGCGCATTTACTGACATTTGAGTTTTATCAAGCCAAATGTTCTCCACCATTCCCCCGCGATCAGCCGATGATTTTATCTTAAAACCATCATTGGTAGAGCTGAATATATTATTTTTCATAATGATATTCTTTATACCCCCTGTCAGCTCGCTTCCAATTGAAATACCGCTATGTCCTTTTTTCATTTGACAATTCTCAATCACCACATTTTCCGATGGTCTATTAGGGCTAAGTTTGTCAATTCCCAAGCCAGACTTTATAGAAATGGCATCATCACCAGCAGATATATCCGAATTTTTAATCAGGACATTTTTGGAAGAATCGACATCAATTCCGTCCGTGTTTATTCCGTAGGTGTTGATTTTAACATTATCAATAGTAACATTTTCAGAATAAATTGGATGAATCGTCCACATTGGTCCATCCTCGATTGAAATTCCTTGCACTAAAATATTTTTGCAATTTACGAACTGAACAAATGATGGCCTCAGGCCATACGGCTCACCAAAAATTCTCTCCTCGGCTGGCACCCCTGATTTAACCATAGCTACAAGTTCAGCCCCAGCATCAGGATCTTGGGGTTTGTCGCTCCAAACTCGCCATTTTTCGCCATTTCCAACAATTTTTCCCTTTCCTGTTATTGCAATATTTTGACAATCGCGGGCATAAATAAGCGGAGAATAATTGTAATAATCCATGCCCTGATAACGTGAAAGAACTAGCGGCAAATAGTCACTTCGATTATCGCTAAAATTGATTTCAGCGCCCACTAACAATGTAAGTTCAATGTTGTCCAAAAAGTGGATCGGGCCCGTAAACCACTTTCCGGCTGGAAAAATAACCTTTCCGCCACCTTTTTGAGAGCAATCAGCTATGGCCTGACTAATTGCTTGAGTATTTTTTGTTTTACCATCGCCTATTGCACCGTAGTCCAAAATATTACATTGTCTTTGGGGTATTTGGGGTTTATTTATTTGTGACATTATCAAAAGATATCTTTGCTGATTTTCGCAGACAAGCCTGAATGGATATCTCCTAAATCTCACCGCCAAAATAATCACAACAAACACTAAAAAAAACACAATTGTTTTTATTAGGAGTTTAGATTTCAGTAGTGTATTCAGGAAATTCTTTAGAGTTTTTTTGTTCAATTTTTTTAAAATTAACTATTAGTATAATCTCATTTATCACCTGCGCTCAAGCTGCATAATGAAATATCGTCCGCCAGAGGCAGCGGTTTTTATTTGATAAATGTTTTTTTCTTCTTCGGTAAGATTCTTTTGCAAATCAGAATTTGCAATCAAGCCAAAAGCAAAAATTGTAGCATCCGTTGTTTGTTGTTTTTTAATTGAAGAAATCTTCAACTCAGCAGAAGCTGGTAGGTAGTCCAAAGCTGCCAGTACATTCTCAAGACTGACATTTCGACCATTAATATAAACGGGCTTGGCGTGATCAGAATGCTCAGCAATAAACCTGGAAAAAAGTTCAGCCTCACCAAGCGTCAGACTTATCACGCCATAAGGCATTTCCGTTGCCCTGCCGTTAAGATATTCAATTTCTGCCGCAATAGATTGGAAACTCATTGCAAATAAAAACAAACAAATAGCGGAGACGATTAAATACTTCCAAAACCGCTTAAATGCTAAAATATACTTAAGCCAAAATCCCAAAAATATGAATGGGACCATTTCAATTATGACAAAATATCTCATAGTCATTGGGTTAAGAACTAACAAACAAACAATAAAAATAACTACAAAAATAATCAAAATGAACTGCAAAAAAATTTTCCTTTCAATATCAACTTCTCGCTTAATGAAATAGCCCAACAAGACATAGCCGCCCAGGGTAAAAAGCAGACCAACGAACACAACAGTTGCAGTTGAAATATTTTTCATATTACTCGTGAAGGAATCAATCAAAATTTTTCCGTCATTCCTGGCCACGGATTTGCAATAATTATCTTCACCTATTGAAGTTAAAATATAGGTGTTGACGTGAGAAAGACATTGCAAAGTGGTTATCGGCGTTCCGAATTGCGGTGGCTCAAAAAAAACAACTTTGATAAACTCTTTCGTATTCTTTCCGCCACTTCCAATTTCGGAAAAAACCTGCGGTAAATTGAGAAAAAGAGCAATGGATACTATCCAAAACAACATTTTCCAATTCATTTTTTCTCTCTTTTTCAAATAAAAGAAAAAAATGAGCGTCACGATTGGCATCGACAACAAAAATAAAATGTGCAGCTGAACCCCCACTCCCAGGGCGATGCCGGCCACTGCTGTCCAAAACCACCTAAACTTATAGGTCCTGGCTGAAACAATTTCCAAAAAAGCATACAAAAACAACATCAAAAAAAATGGTTGAGAATTCGGATTCCAGGCAAATCTGGCATATCTGATGGCAAAAAAATCAACTGCATATATTGCCACCAACAATAATGAAATATTTTTTGAAAAAAATCTTTTGAGTAGCAAATACAAAAATGGAATGCTCAAAATTGAGCACAATAAATCAGGATAAGCCAGAACATCAGGAGCAAGACCAAATATTTTTGCCGACATATACTGAAAATAATAGAAAATCGGACCAAGTTTGAAATCAGTTGTTCCCACCACTGGACCAAGTAGCGGCATAGCATGACCATTTAATACAATATCACTGATGATTGAAGCATCTCGCGCTTCATCTTTGTGAAATCTCAACCAATCATGAAAATTGTAAGTTCGAACAAAAATACCTACGACAAAAATAAGTAGCAGGATTGTGGTATGTTTATTTTTAAATACAGTATTGTAAAAATTTTTCATTGACTAGTTCTAGGTAATTAGTTTCAAGAAACACATTCTTTCGTGCAATTTTGCGACACTGCGTCTTTAATTAAGAGCATTTTTGATATCTCAAACAACCACCAGCACGCCTAAGCCAGGTATCATCTTCGCCAAAAATACACTGTGGCCTGACCCCTGACTGCAGCGTTGTCTACCTTGGAAAAATTATTTTCTAAATATGTTTTTGCTTCTTTGGAAAAAAACAACGTATCATTATCAAAAAGAATTATCCATCCACTTGAATTTTGCGCCGCAACTTGTTTTAATTGCTCGACCGAGAGATCGCTCAAGGCTGATTCTCCGCCAAAGTCATAAATCTTGGTATGCATCCCGGAGAGATAGTAATTTCTGAAATTTCGGGTAACAATCACATCCCCAGCTTTGAAGTATTTTTTGACATACAAAAATACCTTTCGATAATCGCCCACATCCGTTCTGTGATAAGTATTATTTTCACTGAAAAAATATGCATAATTCGGCAATAGTAATAAAGCCAAAAATATTGTCACCCAAAAAGCTTTTTTTGAAATGTTGACAAGCTGCTTTTCGAAAAACGTAGCGACTGCATATATTCCAGATGCGATCAGAATAATCAAAAACGATTGCAAGAAAAAAATATACTGGATGCCTTGAGTTCTCTTCCACATAAATGCTGCCATAAAAAGCGGCACCAACAATGAAGTTAAAAGCCAAACAGCTTCTTTTTTTTGACCCGTTTGTTTGTACAAAAAATATCCCCCAAGAAAAAACAGCAACACTCCAAACATCCAATTGCTATAATCTGAAAGAATTTTTTCAAAATACCCTCCATTGTTAATGAAGCATTTTATTGAAGCTACAAAAATTCCAGTAATTCCAGGAAAAAATTTGATTGCAATAACACCGCCAAAAATCATCACCGAAGTTAGAAAACTATATTTATTAAGGGTCAACTTTTTTTCATTTTTCCATTGCAAAATTGTTTGAACAAACACAAAACCAAAAAATGCCGCCACAATGTTGACAGTCAATAACTGTAATTCCAAACTTACAAAGCCAAAAACAAGGGCCAAAAAACCATAAAGCATATTGATACCGCTATATCGCTGTAGCCTAGCCAGAAACCAATTTCTGCCATCATAGGCCCGCTCGAATGCTAGGAACAAAGTCCAGGACAATGTCAAATACATTGGGTAAAACATCGCATACATTCTAAGTTTCCTGTCAAACATAATACCCATGGCGCTTATTGCAAACAAGAAAGCAGCCAGCAGCCCGATCTGTCTTTTTTTTGAAAAGGAGGTTGCAACCGCATAAATCAAAACGATGCTAACCAAACCCCAAAAAACGCTCACTAGTCTTGCCACCTCTTCAGTTGGCGGCAGTAGCTTGAAAACTTGGGCAACTTGCCATTTGTAAATCCAAGCTCTGACATCTCTCGCCTGATTGACATCTGAAGTTTTTGGCTGGCCATTGTTAAAATCCCAAGCCTGCCAAACGTGTGTCATGCGATAAGCATAGGCAGAATTCATATCCAGATATTCATCCGCAATAAAAGAATTCTTACCGAGATTATAAAACCTCAAAGATCCACCTACCACAACAATCAACAGTAAAAGAATCAAACTAGCTCGTAGCTTGTTTTGAAATAAATAATTTTTAAATAATTGAAGCTTTTTTTGCATATATTTATAATTACACGTCCAACATTTATTAACAACTTCACTTTGTTTAGTTTGATAGGTTGAGTCCTTTATTTTCATACACTCTCACAAAATTATTTTCACGCTTCCCAATGAAAAGCGACCAAGTATTCTTAAGTTCATATTTGTTAAATTTTTTCCACATATTTATATTTTGCTTTTTCCCCCTCCTCGTTGCTACTACGTAGCCAACTGATGCCAGCGAGTCCTTTTTAACATAATCATTCAAGGCATAAGATTTCATGCACTTACCCACAAAAAATGGGCACACACCATAATAATCCGACCAAACCACAATGTTTTTAGCATCTGGCAGACTGTTTAAATACTGAGCCGCTTCATAGCCACCATAACCCCAAGCTCCGGTGATAATATTGTTTTTTGGCATTAAAACATTAGTATAGTTAAAATAAAATGGTTTAATTTGCCAAAGACCTATCACGGATATTCCAATAACTCCCGCAAAAATTGTAATTTTTGCCAATGCTGATTTCTTTTCAAATAAAAACATTTCAAAAAATCCAAATCCCGCTAAAGTCAGTAATATTGGATACATAATTATACCGTAACGAATGCTAATGAGTAATCCCTGCCTCATCACCGCAATATAATATACCAAAACAAACAACGAAAATAAATACACCAGCAAATCATGCTCAATTTTTTTAAAAATTGCTTTTATCCAAAGAAATAGCACACTGACAAGTACGAGCGGCGAAAGCGAAAATACAATTGGCTTAAATTGCAACATCAATTGATCAAACAAAGAAGCATGCTGATATTTTGATCCTTCGGCAGAGTCAAAGGCCACACTCAGGACATTCATAAAATTATTACCAACTGACCAATTCACAAGAACCAGTAAAAACATTCCACTCAAAAAAACATAGAGAAGTACGGGAAATATCTTTTTTACATAAACGCTTTTTTTCATCAGATAGGCTGCTACTTGACTGCCATACGCCGCCGAATCTAGCAGCAAGAGCAGATTAATCAAAATAACAGGCCAAAAAACATATTGCATCCCCTTAAAGCCGACTGTGCCCTTATAGGCCAACATCGGATCAACCAACACTGCCGGCATCAGGATTGAGAAGAACAAAAAACCTCCCAAAATTAAGCCAAAATATGCCATTGAAAATTTAAAAATTTTTCTTTTTAATTTCTCAATACTCCATTTTTCGCCTTTGAAAATAATCTGAAATCCCAGCATCGCAAGAAAAAAGGGCACCAGCATAAGGGCGGCATATTTACTCAAAAGCGCCATTGCAAAAAATATTGTAGCCAAAAATAAATGAAGCTTTTTTTCTTCTTGCAGATAAAGAAAAAATGCTAGCACAGTTGCAAATGAAAAAATCCAAAGCATTGAATCAGGATTAACAATTTGAGAGATCCCAATCAAAATAGGACTAAGTAAAATCAAACTAACTGATAAAAGTGTCAGGAAGTCACTTTTGGTTATTCTTCGCAATGCCCAGAAAAAATATATTGAAGCTATCGCAGTAAAAACAACTTGCGGAAAACGATAAGCAAAATTCATTTGCTCCACGTTTTGAAAATTTATTTCAGAACCTTTTAAAATAGTTTTTTCAAAAAGAAGCCCTGCACCAGAGATAAAAACCAGAGAAATTCCCGGCTTATCATTGATTCGAGTTGCGATCCAATTGTGTTGAGCAACTGCATTCCAATACTGATGAATTCGGTCATGGGCTGGCTCATTAAACCAGAAATGCTCATCTGCAGTTTCAAATTTTGTCAAATGATAAACGGAAAAAGCAAAATATAAAAGCAAGGGAATGCTTAGCAAAAATAAGGGTCTTTTGAAATACGCAGCAATATTATTCATGTTCTTGATTCTTATTGAGCTTGAATTTTGAATTTTTTAGTTATCATCATCCGAGGAAATATCATCTTGATTTAACTGATTTGCTACGAATGGCTTTGCCTTTCTGATCTTCAAAAAACTTTTTTCTCTCCCGTCGATTTCCAGCCTCCAAACTGAATTCTTTTCCATTGAATGGGGAAAATTTATAGCTATTGTTGATTGCAAAGATTGAAAATAATAGTCGATTGGATATTTTTGCGTGTCCACTTTCGCCTTGTGTATACATTTACCAACAAAAAATTCACACACACCATAGACATCGACCCATAAAGTGAGGTTTTTTGCATTCGGCAGATTATTCATATACTGGGCTGCCTCATAGCCGCCATAGCCCCATGCCCCGCTTATAATATAATTTTTTGGTAAAAGATTATTTGTATAACTGAAATAAAAAGGAGTTATCATCAAAATACTAGCGATGTTCAAAAGTAAAAAGATAGAAAATACCAACTTCATTGGAATTGCAACAACCTTACTCCAAGGAATCAATTTGCGTAAAATATATGCAAAGGCTGCTGTGGCAAAAATAATAATTGCTATTCCGTACCAACTGCGGTATAGCCTATCCACAAAGGCATTTTTATACACACCATCAAGCAAATATTGCTGAATTATCATGCTGGCAAACAATATTAGGATAAATGAAAATCCAATTGTAAAATAACTAAACTTCTTGCTATCAAATTTCTTTTCCTGAATATCAGAAAAAAATTCCGTCAAAGCAACTGACCCAATAACCATTGAAAGTGGAAACAAAATAATACTATATCTGACAGTCACCAGCAAACCCTGTTCAATGACTGCTGCCATAAATATCAGAAAAAAAGAAGATAGCAAAAATAAAAAAGTTTTCGCCTTCGTTTGATTGAAAAAACCCCTAAACCAGGCCAACATTAAAGTCAACAAGACTATTGGCGTCAAGGCAAAAGTCAGTGGTACAAATTCCATTATTAGTCTTTTGTAATATGGGAGCTTACTGAAAAGATCACTTCTCTTTAAATTAAAAGGAATTCCTGATAAATCAATGATACTGTTTCTTGAAAGCCAATTTGCCAAAACAAAGAAAACTGTTCCAAACAAAATAGCATAGACAATCTTTGGTAATATATTTTCAAGTAATCTCAGTTTTTTCATTATCCAAATAAATCCCCCGCTGATGAAAAACTTTGCATCCAGTATTAAAACAAGATTTAGCAGTATTGCTGTCCAAAATATCGGCTGCATTCCAGGAAATCCAATCGTACCTTCATAAAAAACTTTCGGCTCCACAAACGAAGCTGGCATGAGAATTGCAAAAATAAGCATACCACCAAGCAAAATGCCAAGATAACTCAATCCATTTCTGATGACCATTCTTGAAAATTCTGCTTGTTTCCCTTCCCATCTGGAATATTCAAAAAAGCAATAAGCAACTATCATAAAGAAAAAGAAAGGAAACAAGATCACACTAACATATTTACTGGCCAATCCAAATCCCAAAAAAATAGAACTTAAAATTGCTAATTTTTTTTGACCATGTTGCAAAAAAGCAAAAAAAGAAAACATCGAAGCCGAAGCAAAAATCCAAAAAAGAGAATCCGGATTGACAATTTGTGACATTCCCAATAACACCGGTGAAAGCAGGATTCCAGTTGCTGAAAACAAGGCTGCCCAATTGCTGTCTGTGATTTTCCTGATAATCCAAAAAAAGAAGAGCGAGAAGAAACCGCTAATCAGAACGATTGGAAGTCTGTAAAGAAAATTAATCCGTTTGGTTATTTCAGAATTAAAAAGTTTAACAGTACCGCCGTTTGAAATTAATTGCTCCTTGGGATTTTTCTCAAAAAGCATGGCAATTCCCGAAGTGTATGCTAAGGTTATTCCGGGCTTATCGTTGATTCTGGTGTTTTCCCATTTTTTTTCTGAAATCGCTTTCCAATAATCTTGAATGCGCTCACTGCCAGAGTTAGGAAGCCAAAAATGCTCATCTGCCGAAATGAAATTTGCCAAATGATAAAAACCAAAAACAAAATATATTACAATTGAAATACTCAGCAAAAACCTTACCAAAAGTTTTTCATTTTTTGCTATATTCCTTGAAAAAAAAGCAATTTTCATCATAGATTATTCTTCAATATGGTTACTAGCTTCGTTTCTAATTATATGGCAAATTGGCTGTCTTAGCAAGCCTATTTGTCTATATTTTTTCGAGAATTTAAATACATTGGGAGCGCCGCAAAGCTGACCAACATCTGCAAAATTCGACTCACCAAGGCAACAGTTACAACTGCCGAAGAAGCCACACCAAAAAATCCAAAGAAAGTGACATATGCCCACTCCTTAATTCCTAGATTATTCACACTAACTGGGATTGAAGAAACAATGCTAATCAAAAAAATCACCGTCAAATAGTTTAAAATTCCGATTTTGATTCCTAGCGCCCAAAAAAGGGCATAATTAACACAAGCTAGTCCAACAAAACTATACAAAACTCCAATGGCTATAGACGTTGAAAAAGCTTTACTTCCTTGATATTGCGCAAAATCTTTGATAACCTCAGAAACTTTTTTTGGAATAAACCTTGAAAGTTTTTTCCAAATTGGCAAATTTGCAATAAGTTCTCCCACGAAAAGACCCATCAAAACTAAAATAACAATACCGATGATTATAACCAACACCCTATGTGCGGCCACGACTTTCCAATTAAACGCTGCGAAAAAAACAGCCAAAATCATAGCGCCGAGCAAGCCAGTCACTCTGTCCATTACAACACTAGCAGTTGCAGAAACATAGCGACCATTCTTTTTGCCAAGTTGATAGGCGCGATAAGTGTCTCCTCCAATAAAAGATGGAAAAAAATTATTCAAAAATGTTCCCGTCAAATATAATTGGAAATATTTTTTCAAAGAATAATTAAAATCCTTAAATTCGGCGAGCAGTTGCCATTTGTAGGCTGAAATGACCATTCCAATCAGCAGGATTACTAGATAAACGACAATACTCACTACGGTCAGTTGACGACAATGAGCAAGCACATCTTGCCAATTTATTTTTAAAATTAGCCAAGTAATAAAGGTCAAGCTTATAATTAATTTAACAAGAAATTTAGCGATTTTACTTTTAAATAAATTCATAAATAATTTTTTAATTTCAACCTTTCAATCGCTAGCGAATTGACTGCGATTGATTATTTATCAGAAAAGATACTCCCAAGGCTATCAGCCCCGTGCTATTTTCCCGACATTGCTGGTTTCGCAATAAAGTTGCACATATTGGCTTGCTACAATTTCCCAATTCAATTTTTCAGCCAGTCTTCTACTCTCTTGCGCCATGGCTTTTTCAAGATTAGGATTTAAAATTATTCTTTCAATTTTTTCAACCAAATCATTTGAGTCTTTCATTTTTATAACAAAGCCGTTTATGCCATCACTGACAAGTTCCTTAGTTCCACCGGTATCTGTCGCAACAATTGGCAAACCTGCCGCTGAAGCCTCCAGCATTGTGTTGCTCATTCCTTCATTAAGTGATGGCAAGACAAAAATATTAGCTTTTTGATAATAATCCAAAACTTTTTCATGCGGAACAACTCCAAGAAAAACAACCTTGTCTTCAAGACCCAAACCCTGAACCAACTGCTCCAAGGATTTTTTCTCATTTCCATCACCAGCAATGACGAGTCTAATTTGATTGTAACGACCAGCCAAAATCTTGAAAGCTTGCACTAAAAAACGAATCCCCTTTCTCGGCGTTACCCTTGAAACACAAATGATGTGAAATTGATTCGGATTGGCCCTCGAATGATCTGGAAAAAATTCATTGATATCAATTCCATTATAAATAACACCTATCTTTTGCTGCGAAGCTGATTTTAAGGCTAATTCTTTTAATCCTTGACTATTTGCAATCACAAAGTATGCCTGCTTCCAGATTGTTTTAATTATCGGTGTAATAAATTTGTACAAAAACGTAAATCGCTCACTGTATCCTGGAACATCAGAGCCGCGAAGAGAAACAATATAAGGAATTTTAAACTCCCACTTAAGTAACATCGAAATAAATCCGCATGGCACTGAAAAAAAAGAATGCGAAAGATCATAATGCTTACTTTTTGCGAGCATCCTTCCATAGCTATACGCTGCCCAACTATATTTAAGCAATTCTTTTTTTGTTTGAAAATGAATATTTGTCTGATTTTTCCCAACCGGTAAGCGGTGAATGGTAATATTATCTCCAAACTTAGCAAGATGATGATGATCATCAGCGGACGAAGTTACAAAATCAATTTCAATTTCTGAATTCTTTGCATATTCACGCAATAAATAATATGACGCATTACCTGCCCCTCCACCTAGTGGCGGAAATTCATAATTGAAAAAGAGTATTCTCATTTTTTCGCAAAACATGAAACGTGGAACACGGAACAAATAATCCAATTTCCACCATGGTTTCATTTTTAAAAAAATTGTTATAAAACCTCAGCATGCTGCTATTTTAATTCATCCATAGCTGCTCTATGTTTCATGATATGTAATTTGTGATTTTTTATCTGCCAATTGATTTATATTCGAAGCCAAATTCTTTCATTTTCTTTGGTTCATATAGCAAACGTCCGTCGAAAATAATTGGCTTTTTCAATAGTTTTTTGATTTCAATAAAGTCTGGAGTCCTGAATTCTTTCCATTCAGTAATAATGAGCATGGCATCAGCTCCACTAAGCGCTTCGTATTTGTTTTCGAAGTAGGTTATGGCAGGATTTTCTCCAAAATATTCTGGTGTTTGAGCCATCTTCATTGATTCTGGATCATGGGCTTGAATTTTAGCTCCTCTTTCGATAAGCTCACTTAAAATTGTCATTGCTGAGGATTCACGCATATCGTCAGTTCCGGCTTTGAAAGCCAACCCCCACACACCAAAAACCTTACCTTTCAAATCCTGTCCCATTGTGTCCACAACCATTTGAGATAAAACAAACTTTTGACGCTCGTTGGTTTTCAGAGTCTGCTTGAGCATTTCAGCATCATAACCAAAATCTTTTGCTGTTTTAATGAGAGCTTTCACGTCTTTAGGAAAACAAGAGCCGCCAAAACCAGGACCAGCATACATAAATGGTTCGCCAATACGAGGATCGGCTCCCATCGCTTTGCGCACGTTATCAAAATCAGCGCCTGCTTTTGCGCAAATGTTTGCCAGGTCATTGTTAACCGAAATTTTGGCAGCCAAAAAACAATTGGAGGCATACTTCACAATTTCTGCCGTTTTTGGATCCATGGCAAAAAATCTACCCTCGCGACGCATAAAAGGTTCATAAAGTTCCCGCATTGTTTCAATAACCCTTGATTCATCAGCTCCGATTACAATGCGACTAGGCTCCAGGAAATCCTTAACTGCAGTTCCTTGGGCCAAAAATTCCGGATTACTCACCACATGAAAAGGAATTTCGACTCCTCTTTTCTTAAGCTGCTCAGATATGTTTTGTCGAACTTTTTCTGCCGTACCAACTGGCACAGTTGATTTATCCACAATGATAAGCTCATGATCAAGCGACTCACCAATGGAAGTTGCCACTCCGAGCACGTGGCTCAAATCAGCACTCCCATCTTCATTTGGAGGCGTGCCAACGGCAATGAAAATAATATCACTTTTTATAACCGCATCTGCAAGGTCTGTAGTGAACGAAAGAGTTTTGTTTTTCAAATTTCGCAGCACTAATTCATCCAGACCTTTTTCGTGAAGTGGTGCTTTTCCCGATTCAAATTGGGCAATTTTATTTTTATCTTTGTCAACACAAATAACCGTATTACCCATTTCAGCAAAACATGCACCAGTAACAGACCCCACATAACCAGTTCCAATAACGCCAATTTTCATAAATAAAAGTTTATAAAGTTATAAAGTTATAAAGTTATAAAGTAAATTCCATGCTACTTTATGAACATTAGAAACGTTATAAACGTTATGAACGAATTAAAATTTTAATTTTGAATTATTTCTTTAATATTATAATTCATTTTCCCTTGCCCCTTATAATAATTTTTAAGGATAATATCTGCCAAAAGTCCAAAAACAAAAAGTTGAATCCCGACTAAAATCAAAAAGATTCCCACGAGTGGCCAAATTTTGTCAGACAATGTTGCTTTGAAAAAAAGTTTGTCAATTGCCATCCAAACTAACACTAGCGTACCAACAAATGAAAGCACAATGCCAGTTCCACCAAAAAGATGCAGCGGCCGATTGGAATATTTTCGCCAAAACCAAATGGAAATCATATCCACGAAACCTTTCATGCCACGTTTCCAATTGTACTTCGTAACTCCTGCAGTTCGTGGATGATGAGTCACTTTCACTTCTCCGATACTGTATCCTTGCAACTCCAGAAGTGCAGGCATAAAGCGATGCATTTCCCCAAAAAGATCCACATCCTCAAAACATGCTCGCCTGTAAGCTTTCAAACTACAACCACTGTCGTGAATGGTGTCTTGAATGAGAACTTTTCGCAAAAGATTGGCAGTGCGAGAAAAAAACTTTTTGCTGAAGGTATCTTTTCTGGCAAATCGCCAACCCGAAACCACATCAAACCCTTCATCCATTTTTTCAAGCAAAAGTTTGATATCCTTCGGATCATTTTGAAGGTCTCCATCCATTGTGATAATGATTTCACCTTGCGCTTGCTTGATTCCAGCATCAAAAGAAGCTGTTTGACCGAAATTTTTTCGGAATTTGATCAAGGTGAGCGGCGAAAGTCCTTCACAGATTTCCACTGTTTTGTCTTTCGAGCCATCATCGATAAAAATAATTTCAAATGGTTTACCAATCTCTTGACATGCCTCCAAAATTCTCTCGTGAAGCTGCTTTACGTTACCTTCTTCATCATACAATGGAACAACAACTGACAAATAAATCTTTTCGCTCATATAATTTAGATTAAAACATTAAATTGATAACTCCCTTAAGCTTAGCCGATTTTTGACAAAAAGTAAAACCTGGAAAATTACAAAACAGCAATTTAGGTCTTTAAAAATTTTTACTTACTATCTTTTTTTTCTGATAACATAAGCCGGTCTATTTATCACCTCCTTATGGATATTGGCAACATAAATTGCAAGCAAGCCAATCGACATCAGGATAATCCCCACCATAAAAAGCAATAAAATTGCCAAATTTTCAGAATCAGAAAAAGTCGAAGCGAAAATCGTATGCAAAAAATATTTCCCCAAAAGAATATATGCACCTGAAATACCTGAAAAAAGCGTGATAATAATTCCAAGATAGCCAGCAATTTGAAGCGGGATCAAACTCAAGGAAACGAAACTGTTTATTGCCAAACAAAAAAGTTTCCAAAAGCTATAACTTGCCGTTCCATGGAGTCGCTCATTTGCATCAAAATATATAAAGTCCCTTCTGAACCCAAGCCAATCAATGAGCGCTCTGGTCATGCGACTTTTTTCCGTAAATCGACGAAATTCCATCACAACAGCTTTATCAATGAGTCTAAAGTCGGTTGCATTTGGAACAATTTTAATTTCGGCTATTTTATTAATAATACTATAAAAGAATTTTGAACCAACTATTTTCATCCAGCCATCACTTTTATTTTTATTTCTGACTCCAATCACAACATCAAAACCTTTTTCCCATTTAGCAATAAATTCGCCAATTAGCTCAACGGGGTGTTGTAAATCAGCATCAACCATAATACAAGCGTCCGCAGTGCAGTTGTCAATTCCAGCTGAAGTTGCAATTTCTTTGCCAAAATTTCTCGAAAAATCGAGATATTTTACGCACTGATCTTTTTCTGCCAATTTTTCAATTTCCCCTATGGTATTATCTTTACTGCCATCATTGACAAAAAAAATTTCAAAGGAATACCTATCCTCCAATGGTACAAAAACTTTTTTAAGCGCAACATAAAGCGGAAGGATGTTTTTTTCCTCATTATATGCGGGAACAAGGATGCAAATTGATTTCATAGTGTATTATTATGTCCCCAGATAATTAGTGTATTTAGATTATAGCACGAAATTAGTGCTAGTAAAGACCCCTGAAGAATCTTAATCAGTGATATTATGGACAGATGCACCATAGGTAGTATACTTAATAAGTCAGGAAAAACAAGATATTGAGTCCCGATTCATAAAAAAATATTAATCATATCCAAAAACAACTATGAGAATTCTCGTCACAGGCGGTGCAGGATATATCGGAAGCCACACTGTCAGAAAACTTAGGCAAGCCAACCATGAAATTGTCATTTTTGACAATCTTTCTTCAGGACACAAAAATGCCATCAAGGACTTTGAACTTTTTGAAGGTGATTTGGCAAACAAACAAGACTTGGAAAGAGTCTTTTCGCAAAATTCTTTTGACGGCGTGGTTCATTTTGCTGGAAGTATTGAAGCTGGAGAATCGATGACTGACCCAAAAAGATTTTTTGACAACAATTTTGTCTGCGGCCTCAATCTTTTGGAAGCCATGCTTGCCCACAATGTCAAAAAAATTATTTTTTCATCGTCTGCCGCAGTCTATGGCGAGCCAGAAAAAATGCCAATTGAAGAAACTGACCCAAAAAATCCCACCAATGTATATGGGCTGACCAAATTGATGTTCGAACAAGTCTTGGACGCCTATGACCATGCCTATGGCCTCAAATCAGTTGCCCTGAGATATTTCAATGCAACTGGTGCCGATCCATCTGGAGATATTGGACCCGATCACAAGAACAAAACTCATTTGCTCACCCTCATTCTGCTGACCGCCCTCGGAAAACGCGATGCAATCAAAATTTTTGGAACAGATTTTCCCACGCCCGATGGAACAGGCATCCGCGACTATGTCCATGTCAACGATTTGGCCGATGCTCATGTTTTGGCCCTTGAATATCTGACAAACGACAACACCTCAAACAAATTCAATCTTGGAAATGGAACAGGGACCTCGGTCCTTCAAGTCATTGAGATGTCCAAAAAAATCACAGGCATTGATTTCAAAGTCATCGAAGAGCCCCGCCGAGACGGAGACCCCGCCAATCTTTTTGCCAGTTCGCAAAAAGCCAAAGAACTGCTCAACTGGCAACCTCACTTTCCCGAGATGGAGCAAATCATCGAAACCGCCTGGAACTGGCACAGCAAACATCCAGATGGGTTTAGGGAATAAAAAAAGTTATAAAGTTCGTAAAGTTTGTAAAGTAGAAAGTTATAAAGTTATAAAGTTCATAAAATTATAAAGTTGTAAAGTTAGAAAGCGTGCCCCGTGACGAGAGAAGCGAGTTTTACGGGGTTTATAACGTTTTTAATGTTCATAACGTTCGTAACGTGATAAAGAGTAAAGGGTAGATTTTAGAATACGAAAATAATTTTGAATTTTGAATTTCAAATTTTTAATAAAATTCTAATGACCCAATGTTTGAAACATTAAATAATTCAAAATTGATTCTAAATTCAAAATTAGAAATTCAAAATTTTAAGACCCTGTGCCCTATGCCCCATAGTCCACAGTATTGCTTTTCTTGAAATTTAAACTATACTTGAAAAATGGAAAAAACTTCAAAAAAAATCTATGTCGTCATTCCGGCATACAACGAAGAGACAGGAATTGCCTCTGTCATATCACATCTCAAAGATTTTGGCTATGAAAATATCCTCGTTGTTAATGATGGCAGCAACGATCACACCGAAGAAAAAGCCAGAGAAGCAGGCGCTGAAGTATTAAATCAAATCATCAATCGTGGCCAAGGTGCAGCACTGCGAACTGGCATTGAATATCTTCGTGAAGTCTATGCTCCTGATATTATAGTGACATTTGATGCCGATGGACAACATCAAGCCAAAGACATTGCCGCAATAATAAAGCCCCTTATCGAAGAAAAGTTTGACATCGTTCTTGGTTCACGATTTTTGAACAAAAAATCCAATGCCCCACTTTTGAGAAAAATAGTCCTAAAGGCTGGGATAATTTTCACCAATTTAATTTCAAACATAAAGCTAACTGACACTCATAATGGCTTTCGAGCACTTGGGGAAAAAGCAATCCAAAAAATTAACATATCCCATCGTGGAATGGAACACGCTTCTGATATCATTGATGAGATTACAAAAAATAAACTGCGCTACAAGGAGGTTCCCGTGGAAATAATCTATACTGACTACTCTCGAGCAAAAGGTCAAAGAACTTCGGGTTTTGCAAAAATGGGCATAAAAATATTAATTAAGAAACTAATACAATGATAATACTAAGAATAGCAACATCTATATTTGTTTTTTTTGCCATTTCAAGAGCATATCTGAGATTTAAGGATCGCTCGCTTGGAGCAACGGGTTTTTTCCTATGGACATCCATTTGGGCATTAGCACTTTTATTTATTTTTGATCCTAATCTATCAAGCATAATTGCTGAATTAACAGGTCTTGGCAGGGGCGCTGACGCAGCGTTTCTTTTGTCTATAATCCTTATATTTTATTTAATTTTTCGATTATATATAAAAATAGACACAATTGATAAAAACCTAACGACCCTCGTTATTAAGCTCTCAAAAGAACAACAGATCAATAGAGAAATATCAGAAAAAACTAATCAATAAAATCATGTTACAAATATCATTTCTTATTTTGTTATTTTCAATAACATCAGCAGCATCAATTGTCCTGATTGGTGGAAGGGGCATAATCGGGATTGAAATGAACCTCCTCAATATTGTAAAAATTATCCTTAGTTGGCAATTTATCCTGGGCGCAATTTTTGCTTTCTTATCTAGACTTCTTTTTTTAATGATAAACAGCGCTGTTTACAAAATTCCCGCACTATCCATCAGCTCAACTTCTATAACAATGTTTATAACGTCTTTTGCAACCATCTTTGTAATTGCCGCAAATTATTATTTTCTAGGAGAAAGGCTTACTTTTTCACAAGGAGTTGGTGCTGCCATCATCTTTGCAGGCACGATAATTATAATGAGATAAAAAAATAACAGACTTTATCTGTTATTTTTTTCACTATTTTTATATATTTTTGTAATCATTTTTGCAATAGGCTGAGGCCAGAATAGCTTAAGCATCTCATAATCTTCAGCTGACCTCTTGTTTTCATTTATCATTTCACTTGTTGTTGAATCCTCATGAATCCTGTGCCACAGGAGTTTTTTTTGCACATAGGAGAATGCCCCTATATTATTTGATAATTTTTCCCAAGCATTCCAGTCCATATTTGACCTGAAATTCGAAATAAACAAGGGCACAGTCACAAGTTGTCTGTTGAAAGTGACGGATGGGCAACAAATTGGATTTCCAAAAGCCAAACAGGCTCTTTTGAAAAATCTCCTTTTTTGCAGCATCTTAAATTTAAGAGGAAACAAGAGAATATTTTTTATAAATAAATTTAAATTAATGGCGCCCTCTTTATCATTTCGTATTTCAGCATAATTAGTAAAGGCTATTAAAGTCGTTTCGTCCATTTTTCCCAAAACGTTCTCCAGATAACTTTTTTCATAAATATCATCTTGATGTGCAATGGTAACAAAATATGTTTTCGAACACAATAAAGCAAATTCAAAATCCTGCGCAATCCCCTTTTCAGAATCCATATTTTCAATTAGCTCCAGGCCATATTTTCTAGCCATATTTTCAATAAAAGAATTCCTGGTAGAGGTCGCAATGACGACATTGCCATCAATGCTTTGTTCAAGGACGGATTTGATGCAGTCTTCTAGATATTGTGATTTTCCATACGCCAAAACCACAAACGTATGCTTTTTATTTATACACGCAAATTTATTTAATTGCATAAAATTTTAGGAAGATTCTAATTAGACTTAATTTATACAAATACATGAAAACATACACCACAAGTCTGTTCTTTAATGTTTCGCCCTTAGGAAGAAGCATGCTTATATTCTTATTTTTTTGAAAATTTGGAAATTTTTCCTCAAGCCAAATAAATATTTTTTCAAATTCTGAACATATTTCCGCATAACTTGATTTTCTCCCAGCAAACAAAAGGTACCAAACAACATATCGAGTGAAATAAAATTCCACTTCTTTTTTGTTTGAAATACTGATTCCTTTTAACTTATCATAACAAGAATTCAGTAAAAACATAACATTTAGCTCATTCTTAATGTTTTTTTGTAAAGAATTAGATACTGACAATTCATTGTAAAACCAATTATACCCGCAATAATCAAGAATAAGAATTTTATTAGTAAGATTTATCGCCTGCAAATTGAAATACACGTCTTCCCCGATGTTGTTATCCAAAAATTCAATTTCATGCTCTACTAAAAAATTTTTGCGATAAATTTTTGCCCATGGTGCCATTATCATATATTTTGACCATTCCACATCTTGTAATCTCATTTCAAACAAGGTTTTTCACCATTTGTCCGCCGATATCCACCAATGACCATATCTAAATCCTTAGTCCCTATTTCAGCTTGAAATTTTTCCAAATAATCGCTGTCCACATAATCATCGTTATCGATAAACATAACGTGTGCGCCTTTTGCATATGCGACACCGTTGTTTCTAGTTCTTGCCACGCCTTGATTCTCCTGATCAAAAACTCTTATTTTTTCTGGATATCTTTTCTCATAATCTCTCAAAATTTTCAAAGAATTATCACTTGATCCATCATTAATTGCAATAATCTCATATTTATTGAAATTATTGTTCATAATGCTATCAATGCATTTTGAAATAGTCTCTTGGGCGTTATAAACAGGAATTATAATTGAAATCATTTTGTTGATATTCTAATAATATTTCACTATAATCAATTCCCAAATTCCATTCAATATGATTATGGCCATAATACAAAAAATAATTAAGTTAAAAATATTCTTATTCAACTTATCTTTAATGTTGAAGCAATAACCTAATACAAATAGTAAGGGAAAAACCAGCGGAATCAAATAGCGTGGTTGCACGCCATCTATTGTATTTTTTCCAACCTCAGTAAAAGAAAGATAAAGTGCGGACGAAATCAATGCTGCTGTCACAAAATATACAGAAATCACGCTCATTTTTATTTTCCAATTTGAGGTTTGTTTGTCATATCTATTTTTGTCAGCTAGTGTCACAATCGAAATTAATGCCAAAACAACATAAAAACCTTTAGTCATTCCGAGATATGCAAAAAAATTTGTAAAACCTGAAGCGTTCAAAGGATTTACATAATCTTTAAGGAAATTAACCAGAATTTTAGCATATTCAAATGGCTGAGCGAGAATAAATTGAATTTGACGTGATGTGTCAACATCAAATTTACCACGAGCACCCCCGCTTCCTTCCCCGCTGATAAAAAATGGCAATACGAAAGAACCCGCAACAAACGAGATAGAAAAAACACTCACCCATAAAAATTTGTGAAACTCCTTTTCGGACTCAAATTTTGAACGCCCTATTAAAAAAAGCAGAAACATAAGTGGAAAATATATTGCTTTTGGACCAATTCCTATTACGAAAGCTCCAACCATTATTGTTATATGACTGATTGATATTTTCTTTTCTGGTTGTTGCAATTCACTAAATAAATACGCCAAACCAAGCATTGTAAAAGCCGTAACCCAACTATCATAAGTATAGTTAGAGGCCAAAAATATTGCTGTTGGAAAAAGCGCTATCACAGACATAATCATTTTCCCCGATTTCAGTTTACGAATGGCAAAAAAGATGACAACGGCATATGCAAGTAAGTTAAACCAGCGACCAAGGTTGAAGATAATGTGAAAAGGTAAACGCAAAAGATTTCCGACTGCTAGCCCAATCACGGATGGGATATACGCCATGCCCTTGTATGAAAAACCATCAGTAGAATTCTTGGTCTTAGGCTTCTTATATTCACTATCAACTTTTTTATCAATCTTCGCCTGCTCATCAATAGAGAGCGAATATCGAACAAAATTAGGCCGAAAATACATCCCTGGGACCACATTAGCCGCCAATCTCTCCACTCTTTTATAATGAATCCCCTCATCCCATGAAACAAATTCTTTTGATTCTGATATTATCAAAAGCGTCCCACAAATCAAAGCTATTGCAAGAAAAGCAACTTCTGGCCTCTCTCCTATTTTCCTTCTAAATACAAAAAAGAAAACGATCAGAAATAACACGGCAGAAATAAAACGAAAACGGTATATGTTCAAGTGCCTGCCAAATCCAAAATATTCAATCAAAAAACTCACAAAAAAAATAATAGCAACAGCTGCTATTGCGACGAATATCCCTTTTTTGTTGGCGACAATTTTGTCACGAAGCCCACTGAGAAATTTCTGGAAATCAAACTCTCTAATTCTATTTAAAAACTTTTTCCATTTCTTTTTCATATTTGTACAATTCATAACCCTTATAGATTTTACAAGAAACCATATTATAAACCCAATACTACCACATTCACCCCGTTTAATCCAGCTCGCGCGTCAAATCATCTAAAATAACACCAAGGTCTGACCTTGATCCCCGCATCCCTTTTCCACGCATCCTGCATTCATGCTCCATGACACTGTGTTAATCCGCTTATTTGTTAATCCTCATTAAGTTCTACTTGCTCTATTTGTTGTAGTTGTTCTAATGTTCTAAGTGTTCTAGATGTTCTAAGTGTTCTATGTTCTATGTTCCATGCATTAGGAATTAGGAATTAGGAATTAGGAATTGCATTCTCCTGCTCCCCGTTTCACGTTACGCATTTCACGTTCCATGTTCCATGTTTCCTGCATCAATGCTCCCTGTTTCATGTTATGCTTTTCTTGCCCTGGCCGGATTCATTGTCGGCTTCGGAAAGAATACACAAGGAATAACAAGAAACAAAATAGCATTAAGAAAAATTGGGATAAGGTTATTTCCATTGATTCCCATCCTCACAATCATCCTCACTACAATTGACCTGTCTTTTTTTTCAGAATGGATGATTACAGTATATTTTTATTGCCTAATTTTTAGTGTACTTGGAGTTCTTCTCCTATACATCGAGAGATGGGGGTGGACTATTGGAACGATATCTCCAAAAAAACAAGAAGCGACACGATGCGAATTCACTTGAATCGCTGCTGGAATTTGTTAGCAATGAAAACAATCTCGCGATTGTGATACCGGACGAAAACGGCATGCTTCGTCGCCTCAATGAATTTCACCTTTGTGATTTTCGTATCGCTTAGCGCGCCTAGGGCTATCATGCTTGCATTAGAGAAATGGTGGCCAAAGCAATTAATCAGTGGAATGGAAAAAATAGCTGGTAGCTGGAAATCTTCCAGCTTTGCCTAAGAAAATCAAAGACTGAAACTTAGCGAGCTCTCTTGATGCACACAAGTGTATTTGAGAGACTCGTTTTTTGTTGCAAATTTTCCCAAGAAGTTTATTTTGACAATTAAAGCCATCCCCAAATAATTCAATACAACCTTTAACCTAATTAATATTTTCTGCATTTCCTACCGCTCAAAACCTAATTCCTACCAAGCTAATCTTTAGGCACGGGATCATATCCCCCATCATTAAAGGGATGGCAACGAGAAATTCTTTTGATACCAAGCCATCCGCCTTTCATTACTCCAAATCTCTCAATGGCCTTGTAAGTGAAATGACTGCACGATGGATGAAAACGACAAAATCTTTTTTGAAAAAACCAAGAAGGAATTCCGTGATCAAGCGAAAAAATTTTTTGATATATTTTAATAAGCGCTAAAACAATTTTTTTTAACATATATTTCAAAGTTAATAATCATGGAGGCTCAACCTCTATAATGGAGGTTGAGCCTCCATGATTATTTCAGTAGCAACTTAACCCTAGCTAGAATAAATTTCTTTGTCAATGAGAAAGAAATGAGGTATAATTTAGAAAACAGTTACTAGCAATCAGATACCATGTGTCATGCTGAACTTGTTTCAGCATCTCGATTATGGGAAATTGTGTGAAATAAAGAAAGCAGATTCTGAAACACGACAGCCATGCGGCATCGCTATGGAGTTCAGACTGACAGTTTTTCGTATATTTGTAATTGATTTGTAGATTTGTAGGCCTATGAAAAGTGTATCATACAAAAATATAACCTGGATTGATTTTTCCAATCCGGGAGCTGATGATGTTATTTATCTGCAAGAGCATTTTGATATCCATCCTCTGGCAATTGAAGAATTTGTCACGCCGACTTTCCGTCCCAAGGCTACAAAATATCACAACTGCCTATACCTGACGATTCACATTCCTCTTTTTGATACCCAATCTCGCACAACTTATCCAGGAGAAATTGACATCGTCATCACCGAGGATCATTTGATTACGGGACACATGAAGGACATCTACCAATTTGATGATTTCTTTTCTGATCTTGAAAAAAGTGAGGGCAAGCGTCGGATATATATGGATAAAACTCCGACCCACCTCATTTACTATATTCTTGAAATGCTGCTTGAGTCTTGCTTTCCGCGGCTTGATCATATTCATGAAAAATTGACTGACATTGAAGAACAAGTCTTCAATAATAAAGAAAAAGAAATGGTGCGTGAAATTTCCCTTGTCAAACGCGACATTCTCAATTTCAGACGAACCCTCAAGCCCCAGCGTCACATCATTGAATCTTTGACTCAAATGGATTCGCCGCTTTTGCCACAAGATCTCAAGCCATATTTTCAAGATTTGGTTGGCACCAACATTCGTCTTTGGAATGCGCTAGAAAGCAACAAAGAAACTATTGAATCAATGGAGGAGACAAATAATTCCCTGCTTTCAAACAAGTTAAACTTAACCATGAAGGTTTTGACACTTTTTAATGCCATCTTCATGCCTGTCACCGTGTATTCAAGTGTCATGGCAATGAGCACAAAGGTTCCTTTCGATCACAGTGACGCTGGTTTTTGGATTCATGTTTCCATTATGCTCTGCATCGCAACATTCACTATGGTCCTTTTTAAAATCAAGAAATGGCTGTAGTAAAAATCTAAAATCCTAATTTCCAATGACTAATAAAGTTCAAAATCAAAATGACAAAAAATATGACTTAGTTGAAAGAACCGCTGTCTTTGGTGAAAATGTGATTGATTTTTTGAAAAAACTTGAAAAGAATGAAATAACAAGACCCTTAATAAGTCAAAGCATAAGGAGTGTGACTAGCATAGGTGCAAATTATACGGAAGCTGATTGTGCCGAATCTAAAAAAGATTTCAAACATAAAATTGGAATTTGCAAAAAAGAAAGCAAAGAAACAACGCATTGGATGAGAATGATAGCTTGAGCCACTGGAAAAGAAGCTGAATGCAGAATTTTATTGAAAGAAGCACAAGAATTAACTTTCATATTTGCCAAAATAATTAATAACTCAAACAAAAATACTGAGATTTAGGACTTTGGATTTTATTGGAAATTGGAAATTTAGATTTAAGATTTAAAGAACCTCTTTGACATTACCACTCTCTCGGTTTATTGTAGATAAATTGATAAAAGAAGCTAATCCCTATGCTAAGTCTCTACAACACCCTATCAAAATCTAAAGTTGAATTTAAATCACTCAATCCCGGCAAGGTCGGGATGTATAGTTGCGGGCCGACGGTCTATGGCCACGTCCATATTGGCAATGTCAGGGCTTATCTTTTGTCAGATATCGCTAGGAGATATTTGGAATATATTGGCTATGAAGTTCGTCTGATTAAAAATATCACCGATGTTGGACATTTGACCGACGATGATGTGGCTCAAGGAGACAGTGGAGAAGATAAAATTGAAAAAGCCGCTTCCAGGGAAAAGAAAACTCCAGAAGAAATCTCCAGATTCTATGAGGAATCTTTCAAGCAAGTTGAAAAAGAGCTCAACATTTTGCCCGCACATTTTTTTCCACGCGCAACCGCCCATGTTCCCCAGATGATCAAAATAATTGAAGTGCTTATTGAAAAAGGATTTGCCTATGAAAAAAACGGCAATGTTTTTTTTGATGTGACAAAATTTGCTGACTATGGAAAACTGTCCGGCAACACCCTTGAAAATTTGAAAGTTGGTGCCAGGCTTGAAGATCACCCTGACAAGAAAAATCCTTGGGATTTTGCGCTTTGGCTCAAGGCACCAGCTAGACACTTGATGAAATGGGATTCCCCTTGGTCAGTTGGTTATCCCGGTTGGCACATTGAATGCAGCGCGATGAGCACAGAATATTTGGGCAATACCATCGACATTCACACTGGAGGAGAAGACAATATTTTCCCCCACCACGAAGCAGAAATTGCGCAAACCCAGTGCTTTACTGGCAAAAAATTTGTGCGCTTTTGGCTGCACAATCGTCACCTTTTGGTCGAAGGGAAAAAAATGTCCAAGTCAAAAGGAAACCTCTATACCCTTGATGACATCAAGGAAAATGGATTTTCCGCCATGGATTTGCGCCTACTGTTTCTCTCTTCTCATTATCGCAGCCAAATGGAATTTTCTTGGCAAGCTCTTGAGCAAGCTCACAAAAATATTCAAAAAATTAATGACTTCATTTTGAATTTGGAAGCAATTTCAACTAACAACCTTGCATTTTCAAACACTTTTGATACATATGCACAAGGAGAAAAATTCCAAGCAGCCATGGACGATGACCTCAATACACCATTGGCATTGAGCAATCTATATGAACTCATCTCTCAAGTTAACTCAGAAATGGCCGCCGAGCAACTTTCCAGCGAAAGTGCAAAAAGGGTTTTATCTCTTTGGAAAAAAATGAATTCAGTTTTTGGCTTCATTCTGCAAGGACAAGCAGAAGTTCCCGAAGAAATCAAACAGCTCATCAGAGAGCGTCAACATGCTCGCGAGGGAAAAGATTTTCAAAAATCCGATGATCTGCGAGCTTTGATTGAAAAGAAAGGTTTCATTCTTGAGGATACGAAAGATGGGATGAAAATCAAAAAGACAGATTCTAGAAGTTAGATTTTGGATTTTAGAAGAACCTACAAATATGCAAATCAGCTACAAATCTACAAATAAAAAATGAAAATCAAAAATTCTCGTTTTTTGTATTTGTATTCCGCATTCCCGCCGCACATTGCGAAGTGCGTAGGTAAAAGACGATTGATGAGCGTAAAAAATTTCTAGCGAGCTTTTTCAGCAGAAAAAGTGCAGCGGGAATTTTTAGCGAAGAGTGAAGTCTTTGCCCCAGCAACGAGCACGTGTCGGGATTTCTTTTGTAACTTTTCTTCTAAAAGAAAAGTTAACCCTTTTTTGAGTATAAAAAAACGGAGGTTTGCATTTGTTGCATTCCTCCGCCATTAGCCGAATTAGATCAATTCAAAATCCTCACTATCAAAAGAAAGTCCCAATCGTCTTCTTTCTCTCCCTAGTGCGTTTTCCTCATCCGCCTCCTGCTGCCAGGAAGGTTCGAATTTTTCTTCTGCCATTTCATTAATAGCAGCTGAGACAGCTCTCTTGTTATCGACCCCTAGATTTTTTTTGTTAGCCATGATTGTATTTTTTTGGTGACATTTTTTTGAAAACAAGAACTTTTTCGGTTCAGGCCAGAGACATTGAACCAGCTAGCCCCAAGGGCCGCTTGGTTCCTCTTGTTGTAATTCAATCTCAACACCTTCATAGGTGGTGGAAAATTTAAAGCACCTTCCCCATGGGTCTTTGTATTCCCCTTCCATTTTTTCACCAGGTACGAAAAATTTTTTATAAATCTTTGCTTCAGTGCGTTTTCTGCCCAGACGTATACCTGCCAAAAAAATAACCGGGTAACCGACACCTAAAAAAATCGATAACACTAATGACATAAATCCTCCTTGCTTTTTATAACATTGATTAAAATTGTAACCCAGCCTTGAAACGACAACTAAAATTCCCATCTCAACGCCAGGCGCAATTTCTAAATCAAACTTTGATTTTTAAGTTACGATACCCAAGCTAAGCACATTTTGAGGTAAATG
>Ga0194047_10000264_pt1 | contig 35703 bp, 25 predicted proteins | sample JunL225m_MetaG_2_FD_160070 | JGI IMG/M metagenome (GOLD analysis project Ga0194047, IMG submission 160070) | Anoxic zone freshwater microbial communities from boreal shield lake in IISD Experimental Lakes Area, Ontario, Canada - Jun2016-L221-5m | ecosystem: Environmental > Aquatic > Freshwater... | reverse complement strand
CTGCTTCAGCTGCACTGGCTGTATCAGATATTCCAATCAAAGAAATGTTGAGCGAAGTTCGTATCGCACGTTTGAACGGTGAGTTCATCGTAAACCCAACACGTTCTGAGTTAGCTGCTTCTGATCTTGAATTCTTGATCGCTGCCACAGAAAAGAACTTGATGATGGTGGAAGGTGAAGCTAAAGAGTGTTCTGAAGCTGACTTGATTAAAGCACTAGAATTAGCTCATGATGCTATCCGTATTCAGATTAAAGCACAAGCAGAATTGCGTGCTTTAGTTGGTGTTACTGGAAAGCGTGATTATAAAAAACCAGCTTCTGATGAGGCTGTAAACGAAAAAGTAATCGCTTTTGCTAAGCAAAGAGTGTACGACATTTCGAAAAAAGGTTCTGCTAAACACGAACGCACTGATGCATATGCTTTGTTGAAAGACGAGTTGATTGCTAGCCTTGGTGAAGAAGTAACTGATCTTGAAAAGAAATTAGCTAAAAAATACTACGAAGACCTTAAATGGGAAGTAGTTCGTGATATGATGTTAGAAGACCGTATCCGTTTGGATGGTCGTCAGTTGGATCAGGTTCGTCCATTAGCGATGGAAGTTGAACCACTGCCAGCACCACACGGTTCTGCATTATTTACCAGAGGTGAAACGCAGTCTTTAACTACCGTTACTTTCGGTACAAAGTTGGATCAATTATTGGCCGAAACTGCGGCTAGTTCTGATTATAGTAGTTTCTTCTTGCATTATAATTTCCCTCCATTCTCAACAGGTGAAGTGAAAATGATGCGTGGTGTAGGTAGAAGAGAAGTTGGTCATGGTAACTTGGCAATGAGAAGTTTAAAGCAAATGATGCCAGGTAACGAATATCCTTACACTGTTAGAGTGGTGAGTGATATTTTAGAAAGTAATGGTTCTTCTTCAATGGCTACTGTTTGTGCTGGATCTTTAGCATTGATGGATGCAGGTGTGCCGATTCCAAAACACGTTAGTGGTGTGGCAATGGGATTAATTACCAGAGCCGATGGAAAATATGCAATCCTTACCGATATCTTAGGTGATGAAGATCATTTAGGTGATATGGATTTTAAAGTTACTGGTACTCGTGATGGTATTTGTGGAGTACAGATGGATATTAAAGTGGATGGTTTGAGCATGGCTGTAATGATGGAAGCATTAGAACAAGCACGTAAAGGCCGTTTACATATTTTGGATGCGATGTACGAATGTATGCCAGCAGCCAGAGCTGATGTTAAATCTCATGCTCCTAGAATGGTTAAATTAATTATCGATAAAGAATTTATCGGTGCTGTAATCGGACCAGGTGGTAAAGTAATTCAAGAAATTCAACGCGAAACCGGTACAACAATCAATATTGAAGAAGTAGGAAATACTGGCGAAGTAAGTATCTTCTCTGCGAATAAATCAGCTGTTGATAAAGCAGTAACATGGGTTCGTGGTATCACTGCAGTTCCTCAAATTGGAGATGTATATGAAGGTCCAGTAAAAGGTATCAAAGAGTTTGGCGCATTTGTTGAGTTCATGCCTGGTAAACAAGGTTTGTTGCATATCAGCGAAATTAGCTGGAAGCGTCTTGAAACCATGGATGGCCTCTTTAACGAAGGCGATATGGTTAAAGTAAAACTTGTTGGGTTAGATCCTAAAACGGGTAAGTTCAAATTAAGCCGAAAAGCATTAATGCCAAGACCAGAATCTAGTCCGAGAGAAGAGGGCAGACAAGGTCAATCAGAAAATGCCTAATCAATATTTTAAATGCCCTCGAAAAAAACTCGGGGGCATTTTTTTTATACTCACTGATCATTCTTAATCATTTCTAAATATGAAGGATTCAACCATTCAGATTGAAATAGCAGCTAAAGATGAAGCGTTGAAGGAAACTTTGATTGCTCAACTTGCTTCCATTGGATTCGAAGCCTTTGAAGAAATGCCTGATACTTTGAAAGCATTTATTCCTTCCAATCAATACAACAAAATACAGTTGTTATCAGTATTAGGTGAACTTAGTTTTCAGGAATTGGAAATTGAAAAACAAAACTGGAATGAATTATGGGAATCCAATTTCGAACCAGTACAGGTCGAAAATTTTGTGGGTATAAGAGCCTCTTTTCATGAATCCTTTAAAGAGGTGGAACATGAAATTATAATAACTCCTAAAATGAGTTTCGGTACAGGGCATCATGCAACCACTTATTTGGTAATGCAAGCCATGCGCAACTTAGTTTTGGAAAATAAAACAGTTTTTGATTTTGGTACGGGCACAGGAATTCTTGCAATCCTGGCAGAAAAATTAGGAGCCCAACAAATTCTGGCTATCGATAATGATGATTGGTGTATCGAAAATGCATCAGAAAATATCGAAATTAATCATTGTCAAAAAATACAAATATCGAAAGCCGATACGGCATCCAATGAAAAACGGTTCGATATCATTCTGGCAAATATTAACAAGCATATCATTTTGGCAAATATTGCTTTTCTTGACCTGGCATTACAAAATGGGGGAACTATTTTGCTAAGTGGACTTTTAGTGGAAGATGAGGCAGATATTCTAAAAGCCTGTGAATCTGTTGGTTGGATACATCAGCTAACGAATACTAGAAATGGATGGATTGTTTGCCAATTTAAGGGTAAATAAAATATTAACTGGTTTGTATTAAGGATTTGTTAACCAAGAGTTCCCTATATTTGAGCTTCAAAAAACTTCAACCCAAATTTCAATGAACGAAATTCTGCTCATTGTACTGGCCTACTTAATTGGTTCTATACCCACTGCAATTTGGGTAAGTAGGAAGTTTTTTAATATCGACATACGTGACTATGGTAGCGGAAATGCAGGTGCTACCAATACATTCAGAGTGTTGGGTCCTAAATGGGGATCTTTTGTAATGATGGTTGATGTGTTCAAAGGAGTAGTTGCCACTTCACTCTATATTCTTTTACCTTATTACTTGACTGATGAATGGGACCGTACCAACTTTATGATTGGTTTGGGGCTTGCTTCTGTTATTGGGCATATTTTTCCAATATGGGCAAACTTTAAAGGTGGTAAAGGTGTTGCTACTCTATTGGGTATGGCTGTAGCAATACAACCAGTTGTTGCCATTTGTTGTATTGGCGTATTCCTGATGGTGCTTTATCTGACTCGATTTGTTTCTCTCAGTTCAATTTTGGCCGGCGTATCCTTTATGGTTTTCATTTTATTCATATTCAATGAAAAAGAAACCCTCTATCGCATATTTGCTGTTCTGGTAGCATTAATGGTAGTACTGACCCACCAAAAGAATATTGGACGCATCTTAAAAGGCACTGAAAGTAAGGTCCCGATCTTCAAAAGCAGAGATCGCCGTAGACAAAAGCTGAAAGATTAAGATTACTAGTCGAGACCCTTATTTAAGTAATTAGCGGTCCATTCTAAGTATTTCATTTATTTTTTATTTGTACAGATGTATTATTAAAAAATATAATTTGATAGTCGTATCAATGCAATTAGCCTTCCTTTTTTCCTTGTATTTTAAATTATAAGGCTTTTATGTGTAGGATTTCGGCTGAATATTTCGTAACTTCGCCGTCCTTATTGATCACCTAAACTTCTTTTTAGGCATGTCCAATCAAAATGTATTTGAGAAGTTACAGTTAAAAGACGAGAAAAACCTGTTGATTCAGGGAATTCCATCTTCTATTGAAAAGCAATTTGCAAAGTTGACATACGCTAAAAACGTAACCCCTTTGTTGAAGAGTAAGAAAGTTGATTTTGCTTTAATTTTTGCTTTAAGTCAGCAGCAATTAAATCAAATTCTTCGTGAAGTGTTGCCTGCATTACGGGAAGACAGTAAGCTTTGGGTTGCTTATCCAAAAGCAACTAGTAAGATTGTAAGTGATCTTAATCGCGATTGTAGTTGGGAAATGCTCACAAAACTCGAATATGAATCTGTTCGTCAGGTTGCAGTCGATAATGTTTGGAGTGCTATCCGTTTTAAGAAATTAGACCAGATTCCAAATCGAGACCGCAGTTTTTCTGAAATCAAGACTTCAGAAATGAATGGTGTTGATTTTGAAAAGCGTTTAGTAGTTCCTCCCGCTGAATTGGGAAGTATGTTTTTAAAACATAAAGAGGCACAACAATTCTTTACTTCTCTTTCTTTTAGTAATCAGAAAGAATATGTGAGTTGGATTGAAGCAGCAAAAAAAGAAGATACGCGCAAACGCAGACTAGAAACTGCTTTGGAGAAATTACTTGCTGGAAAGAAGAACCCGACTGAGAAGTAAATTCAAAAGTCAAAATTCAAAAGTCAAAATTCAAAAATAATAAAGCCTCTGATAATTCAGAGGCTTTGGTTTTAATATTAGAAATAAAGCTTTCCGATACTAAGAAGCTTTTTTTTACTTTTTATTTTTGACTTTTTAATTTTGAATTTTTACTTAATAATAACCGTCCCCAATTGTTTCGTAATTTCTCTTTCTATAGATTTTAAATGCTGGTGTAATTCAATTAAACGCATCTGTTCTTCTACTGGAGCATTTTCCATATCGCGCTGATTTTCCTCAAACATTTTTTTGAGTTTACGAAGCTTATAATAATTGACACTCATTTGAACATCCTGTCGGCTAATATCTCTGTTTAAAATAAACATGCCTTCCATTTTTGTATCCCACTTTGTGCTTAATTCATGTGCATGCATACTCAGCTGAATTACTAAATTTCTGATCGACTCATTGGCATGATACAACATCGTTTTTGTACTTGGTTGCAAACCATCTACAAACATCTTTTTGTAAGTTTCAAATAATGCTTCCAATTGTGGATTTTCAAAATGAAATTGATCCAGTTCTTGAAAAATATATTCTGCCATTGTTGTTTGTTCATCCCATTGAAGCAATCCATATTCCAATAAAGCTCTTAGCACATTTTTTTCGTGTGCTTCATCTTTATTAAACAATAATTGCGAATCATCTAATACGTCCTCAGGTTGAGCTGCGGCCGATTTTTGTTCTTCTAGAAGATTATCTGAGGCCTGTTTTTTTTCTTCCTTAACAACCTTGTCTCTTTTTAATTTATTAACAAGATTTGTAAGCCCAGTTTCATCAATTTTAAGTAGCTGTGCAGATTGTCGAATATAATCATGTTGTTTAGTAAAGTCCTCTGCTTTATTTAATTTACTGATGGTCTCTGCAACCTGATTAACTACGGCACTTTTTTTAGAAACATCATTCCCAGCTTCTTTCAGCATCACTTCTAATTGAAAAAGAATAAAATCTTTTTTATTAAGTGCAATGAATTCATTGAATGCAGTAACCCCTACTTTATTTACATAACTATCTGGGTCCTCTTTGTCAGGAATCAATACCAGCTTCACGTTCAGCCCTTCTTCAAGTGCCATGTCCAATCCCCTCAATGCAGCTTTTATACCAGCACTATCGCCATCATATATAATAGTAAGATTAGAAGTATATTTTTTTACAAGTCTTAATTGATCCGTAGTTAAAGAAGTACCACCACTTGCAACTACATTTTCAATTCCAGCTTGATGCAGACTTACTACATCAGTATAACCCTCTACTAATAAGCATTCATTTGCTTTATCAATTGCCTGTCTTGCAAAATAAGATCCATACAAAATTTTACTTTTTGAGTAGATCTCATTTTCTGGAGTATTGATATATTTTGGAGCACGGTCGGCTTTACCTATAACCCTGGCTCCAAAGCCAATTACTTTTCCTGAATTATTATGAATAGGAAAAATAATACGGCCTCTATAATTATCTGCTAATTCATTGTTACTGCGAATTGCAACCAATCCTGTTTTAGGAAGTATTTCAGAATTGAATTGGTTTTCTAATAATGCTTTAGTAAGTGCATCTTTAATATCCGGACTGTATCCAATCTGAAATTTTTGAATAATCGGTTCTCTAAAACCTCTTTCTTGTAAATAGGAGAGGGCTACATTTTTTCCTTCTTCTGTTTCTGTTAATTGTGTTGAAAAAAACTTCTGTGCAAAATGATTGATAGCAAATAAACTATCCGCGGTTTGATTGAGTAGTTTTTGTTCAACAGTAGATTCCGTCTCTTCAATTTCAATATTATATCTGGCAGCTAACCATCTTAATGCTTCAACATAACTATATTTCTCATGCTCCATGATGAAGCCGATACTATTTCCACTTTTACCGCATCCAAAACATTTGTAAATTTCTTTTGCAGGGGAAACCGTAAAAGACGGACTTTTTTCATTGTGAAAAGGACAAAGCCCCAGATAATTGGTGCCTCTTTTTTTCAATTTTACAAACTCGCCCACTACATCGAGGATATCGATATGATTGGTGATCTGTTGTATGGTATTGGGCGAAATCATGACATCGAAATTAAACCTTTAGTGAGCAGTCAGCAATTTAATTAACATCAAACTCCATATCATCACTATCCATTAACTCTCTTTCTATTTCTTCCATCTGAACAATATCCCATGCTTCACTTTCTGTTGGAGTACAGTTTAAAAAGTCGAGCAACTCCATTTTTTCAAAAGTTGATTCTGCCGTATCAGATAAAGAACAAATAACAAAAGAAGCGCTTTTCTCATAAAACTGCTGTTGCAATTCGGCAATTTGAACGGCAGCCGCTTCCTCTATTTGCGAAACATGTTCCATTTTTAACACTACATTTCTGACGGTCTTTTCTAACTGGTTTAGACAGGTTTTCTCAATTTCCGCTGCTATATTGACAGTTAAATCTGTTAATATCGGGGTTACAACAGTAAATTTCTCCTTGGTATCAATTTTGAGTTCCATATTAAATAATTCATTAACAATCTGTGCATAAATGGCACGCAACTTCACTCAAAAATATTCGTTATAATTGTATAAATCCAATTTTGATTATGGATAATAATTTTTCAGCACAAGTAAAAGAGATCATTTCCTTTAGCAGGGAAGAGGCATTGCGTTTAGGGAACGACTTTATTGGAACAGAACATCTCTTGTTGGGGTTGATACGTGATGGGGATAATACCGCTATCAAAGTACTCAAACAACTCAATATAGACTTGTATGAACTGAGAAAGGAAGTAGAATTAGCCGTTAAAGACAAAACGGGTAAGAATATAGCCAATATCAATAGTCTTCCACTAACAAAGCAAGCCGAAAAGGTAATTAGAGTAACTGTTTTAGAAGCCAAAGCTTTAAAGAGTCCGTTGGTGGAAACAGAACACCTGATGCTAAGTATTCTTAAGAATAAAGAAAACATTGCTACACAAATCTTAAATCAGTTTGATGTGGATTATGATTTATTTCGTAATGAATTAGGGATGGTTGGATCAACCAATCCAAATCCAAGAAGCGAATTTTCTGACGAAAATGAAGACGAGTTTGATGAAGAGAAAAGAGGTGCAGGCTACCAATCACAAAAAGGTGGCAAAACTGTTCCTGGGGCTAAAAGCAAAACACCCGTACTCGATAATTTTGGAAGAGATATTACCAAACTTGCAGAAAGTGGTACGCTTGACCCTATTGTTGGCAGAGAGGCAGAGATTGAACGCGTAAGCCAAATTCTTAGTCGCCGTAAAAAGAACAATCCTATTTTAATAGGAGAGCCTGGTGTGGGTAAGACAGCTATTGTGGAAGGTCTTGCATTACGAATTGTTCAACGCAAAGTGAGTCGTGTACTTTTTGATAAAAGAGTAATTAGTTTAGACCTTGCAGCATTAGTGGCAGGAACAAAATATCGCGGACAGTTTGAAGAGCGTATGAAAGCCATCATGAATGAGTTAGAGAAAAACAGAGATGTGATTCTTTTCATTGATGAAATACATACCATTGTTGGTGCTGGAGGTGCAAGCGGATCACTTGACGCTTCTAATATTTTCAAGCCGGCTCTTGCTAGGGGAGAACTCCAATGTATCGGGGCTTCTACTTTAGACGAATATCGTATGCATATTGAAAAAGATGGTGCATTAGATCGTCGTTTCCAAAAAGTGTTGATCGAGCCACCAAGTGTGGATGAGACCATTATGATCTTGAACAATATCAAATCGAAATACGAAGACTTCCATAATGTAACTTATAACGATGAGGCCATTGAAGCTTGTGTGAAATTGAGTGATCGTTATATGACGGATCGTTTATTGCCAGACAAAGCAATTGATGTATTAGATGAAGTAGGAGCAAGGGTTCACTTGAAGAATATCAATGTGCCTGAAGAGATCGTTGAGCTCGAAAAGAAAATTGAAGACGTTAAGAACGAAAAAAATAAAGTAGTGAAGAGCCAACGCTTTGAAGAAGCTGCAGCACTTCGTGATACAGAAAAAAAATTAGGAGAGGAGTTAGAAAAAGCAAAAGGAATCTGGGAAGAGGAAAGCAAAAATAAACGCTATCCAATTATTGAAGAACATATTGCCGAAGTGGTAAGTATGATGACTGGAATTCCTGTGAAACGTATGGTTCAGGCGGAAACTGAAAAGTTACGCAAGATGAGCATCGACATGGGGGATATGGTTATTGGTCAGGATGAAGCGATTCAAAAAGTAGTGAAAGCTATTCAACGTAATCGAGTTGGTTTAAAAGATCCCAAGAAGCCAATTGGTACATTTATTTTTCTTGGTCCAACCGGTGTTGGTAAAACAGAGTTAGCCAGATCATTGGCCAGATACATGTTCGATTCAGAAGATGCCTTGATTCGTATCGATATGAGCGAATACATGGAGAAGTTTACGGTGAGTCGCCTGATCGGTGCACCTCCGGGTTATGTAGGATATGAAGAAGGTGGACAGTTAACAGAAAAAGTTCGTCGTAAACCATACTGTGTTATTTTATTGGATGAAATCGAAAAAGCCCATCCGGATATTTATAATATTCTATTACAGGTATTGGATGATGGACAGTTAACAGATGGCCTTGGCAGAAAAATTGATTTCAAAAACACGCTTATCATCATGACTTCGAATATTGGTGTACGCCAGTTGAAAGAGTTTGGTGATGGTGTTGGATTTGCAACAGCAACAAGGGTTCAAAATGCGGAAGACAATAATAAAGCTGTCATTGAAAAAGCACTGAAACGTACTTTCTCACCAGAATTTTTGAATCGTATTGATGATGTAATCATTTTCAATGCACTGACAAAAGAAAACATCTTCAATATCATAGATATTTTAATGAAAGGTGTTACCAAGCGTTTGCAAAACTTAGGGTTCACAATGGAATTAACATTAGAAGCCAAAGAGTTTATTGCAGATAAAGGTTATGATGCTCAATTTGGTGCAAGACCTTTACATAGAGCACTCCAGAAATATCTTGAGGATCCGTTAGCAGAAGAAATCTTAAACATGAGTGTAAAAGCAGGAGATAGACTTATTGCAGATCTGGATAAAGAAAATGGCAAAATTAAATTTATCTATCAACCGAATGCAGAAGAACCAAAAACTTCGGAAGCGTAGGATAAAAAATTAAAAATTAAAAAGTCAAAATTAAAAATAAAAGCGGGTTGTCTTTATAAGGCAACCCGCTTTATTTTATGCGTATTGTTTTGACTTTTGACTTTTGATTATTGTATATCCCAAGCAAGTGCCGACGCCCCTAAGATAGCAGCGTCTGACTCTTTTAAATGACTTACAAGAATCTTTACTTTGTTTTGGAATACTTGAATCAGGTTGGCTTCCATACTTTCTCTGGTGGGCTTTAAAATTAAATCTCCAGCTTTTGTGAGTCCGCCAAAAAGAACAATGGCGGATGGACTAGAGAACATCACAAAGTTTGCTAAAGCCAAACCAAGAATTTTTCCGGTGAAGTCAAAAATATCTTTCGCTAACTGATCTCCAGCCATAGCAGCGTCATATACTTTTTTAGAATCAAGCTGGTCTTTTGGTACATCGCGTAATAAACTAGGTGTATCAGAGTTCTCTAATAATTCAATTGCTGTATTACGCACACCTGTTGCTGAAGCATAGCTTTCTAATGAGCCTCTTTTTCCAGTGCCTTCATGATAGCGGCCATCAGGAATTACAATCACATGTCCCAATTCACCAGCAAATCCATCATGCCCATAAATTAAATTGCCATTAGCTACAATACCGCTACCAACGCCAGTTCCTAAAGTGATCATAATAAAATCATTCAGGTCCTTTGCTGCTCCGTATTTCATTTCACCTAAAGCAGCAGCATTTGCATCATTGGTAATAACAACAGGCAATTTAAATTCATCCTGAACTAATCGAGCTAAAGGAATAATGCCCTTCCACGGAAGATTAGGTGCATATTCGATAGTGCCGGTATAAAAATTACCATTAGGTGCACCAACTCCAATGCCACGAATTCTTCCTATACCGCCCACATTATCTATTAACGGCTGTACATTTTTATGCAACTCTTCTATGAAACCTTCAATTGTTTCATGTCCTCTTGTAGACATGTCGCTTGAGAAAAGCACATTTCCTTCTCTGTCTACGATACCAAATTTAGTTCCTGTACCACCAATGTCGATACCTATCGCTAATTGTTCCAAGCCGGAATTACTGACTGCCATTTTTATAAATAATTAAATGAAAAATTAATGACCTCCACCGGTAGTTTTAATATCGTAGTCAATACCCTGTGATTTCAAAATTGATTTTACGCGAACTGCATAAAATGTTAAGTATGCAAAACACAATGCACCCACAATATAGCTGTATTGAATACCCAGTATTTTATCATCTGCAACCCAGCCTTGCAAAGCTGCAATAACACCGCCACCCATGATCATCATAATCAATAAGCTACTTCCCTGGTTGGTATGTTTACCCAAACCGGCAAGTGCTAAAGTGAAAATACATGGCCATAAAGTACTGCAAAACAATCCAACACTAATAAAAGCAAATGCACTAAACATTCCAGTAGTAAGCATGCCAATAATCATAGCAATGATACCCAATCCAGAAAATATTAATAGCATCCTGGCAGGGTTTCCTTTACTTGTAATATTTCCAATAATCATTGCAACAATTACAATAGCATAAATATAGAAGCTACTCATGTCATGCTGTGCAATGGTATTGACGATTAAGAAAACAGCAAATGCTAAATAAGGCATTACAAAAGCCAATATCTTTTCTTTGCTTTGAGATACGCCAAAAGCACCAACCGAGTTGGTCCATCTTCCTATCATTAAACTAGCCCAATACAATGAAATATAAGGAGCTACTTTATCTGTAGTGATACCTGCATGCTGACGCATAAATTCAGGTAAGTTAGTAGCAGTAGCCACTTCAACACCCACATAAACAAATATTCCAATCATTCCCAATACCAACTGAGGGTATTGCAATGCAGAAGTTTTATGTAAAACTTTGCTGCTGCTTTCAGCTTCTTCTTCAGCAACATGATCTAAATCAATTTTATTTGGAATTGATGAGAACTTAAAGAAAATAGCCACCAATACAAATGCAACACCTAAAATCAAATAAGGTGTTTTTACACTTTCAATGCTGGCTTCTACATTACCACTGCTTACACTTCCAAAAATGGCAAAGCTTACTAATAATGGTCCAATAGTAGTACCAAAATTATTAATTCCACCCGCCATACTCAAGCGCTGAGAACCGGTTTTAGGATCTCCAATTACCACGGCCAATGGGTTCGCAGCAATTTGTTGCAAACTAAATCCTAAAGCAACTATGAAAAGTGCTGTAATCATTAAATTGAATGAACCTTGATTTGCAGCCGGGAAAAATAATAAAGTACCAAGAGCTGAAATAATCAGACCCACAGCAATACCATTTTTATAACCGATTTTATTTAACAAATCACCCCCAATTGCTGATGATACACCTACATAAATAAGGGATCCAACAGTATAAGCTACATAAAAAGCCACAGCTACTAATTGACTTTGTAATTGCGTTAGGGTAAAGGCTTTCTTAAACACTGGAATCAGAATGTCGTTGCTGGCAGCGACAAATCCCCAGAAAAAAAATACGGTAATTAGGGTACCGAATTGCGACCAATTTGTTTTTTGATTCATGGCAAGCTTAATATTGGTTGTGAATTGAATAAGCTGTAAAATAAATATATTTTACCAAGCAGAAAACTTTAAATGTTTTTTGCCCTTATGCTAATTCATTCCTAAATTGAATGCAAATAACAGAATTAAATATATCTCATGGAGATTGTTCATATAAGTGCAGAGTGCTATCCAATGGCAAAAGCTGGCGGTCTGGGAGATGTGGTAGGAGCCCTTCCTAAGTACCAATGCCAGGCTGGGCATATAGCTAAAGTAGTGATGCCCATGTACCGCACAAAATTTTTATACGCCAATGAATGGGTAGTAGATTTTAAAGGCAATGCCAATTTAGGCGATTGGTTCTTCGATTATACCATCATCCGTGAAAAAAAGAATTCCCTTGGATTTGATCTATATCTGGTTGATATCAATGGATTACTTGACCGTGAAAAAATTTATGGTTACGATGATGATACGGAACGATTCACTGCATTTCAGATAGCAGTTGTGAATTGGCTCGCAAGCTGGGAACATAGACCAGACGTGGTTCATTGTCATGATCATCAGTCGGCTTTAGTGCCTTTCATGATGAAACATTGTTTTAATTACAGGCATCTAAGCCGTATACCTACAGTGTTTACTATCCATAACGGACAATACCAAGGTTGGATGAATTGGAGCCAAAGCACTTTAATACCTGCTTGGGATAATTGGAAAACGGGATTATTGGAATGGGCTGGCCGTATTAATCCTATGGCTTCAGCTATTAAATGTGCGGATAAAGTAACAACTGTTAGTCAAAGCTATATGGAAGAACTTTTCTGGGATGCCAATGGCTTGGAAGCTTTATTTGAGTATGAAAAAGGAAAGTGCATTGGAATCCTAAATGGAATTGATAATGAAATTTGGAATCCAGAAACGGACTCTTATATCGATCATCATTTCTCTGTAAAAAAAGTGACGGAAGGAAAACAGGAGAACAAGGAATTATTATGTAGCAAGTTTGGATTGGATGCTAAAAACCCTCTCTTTGTATTTATAGGTAGACTCGTAGGAGAAAAAGCAGCTGATATATTGCATGATGCCATAGCCACGGCTATATTTCAAACTAATGGGGAAGCTAGTTTTTTCATTCTTGGAAGTGGACAAACTGATGTGGAATGGGCCTTGCAGCAATTATCCTACCAGCACCCGGGTGTATACAATGCATATATAGGTTATAACGAGGCTTTAAGTCACTTGATTTATGCCGGAGCAGATTTCTTATTGATGCCCAGCAGAGTAGAGCCCTGTGGATTAAATCAAATGTATGCCATGCGCTACGGTACAGTGCCTGTTGTGAGAAGTACGGGTGGATTAAAAGATACTGTAGTGGACATGGGAGAACCCAACGGATATGGTATTCGATTTAATAATGCATCCGTTGATGATTTAGTATATTCGATACATAGAGGAGTATCAGTATACAAAGATCAAGTGCATTTAGAAAAAATGCGCAAAACAATGATGCAAATCGATAATAGTTGGGAAGCAACTGTTCAAAAATATATTAACCTTTATCAATCTATTATTTAAACCCTATAATCTAAACGTATGGATAATTTTTCGAAGTCAGTTGTGGCAGTCATTTTAGGCGGTGGAGCAGGAAGCAGATTATCTCCTTTAACTGCAACTAGGTCAAAACCAGCAGTGCCTATTGCAGGCAAGTATCGTTTAGTGGATATTCCTATTAGCAATTGTATCAATAGCAATATCAATAGGATGTTTGTATTGACACAATTTAACTCTGCATCCCTTAATAAACATATCAAGAATACCTATCACTTCAGCGCATTTAGTTCTGGATTTGTTGACATTCTTGCTGCAGAACAAACTCCTGATAATCCCGGATGGTTTCAGGGAACTGCTGATGCTGTTAAACAATCTTTGCGCCATATTAGTAATTTCGAATACGAGTATATTTTGATTTTAAGTGGCGATCAATTGTATCAAATGGACTTTAGTGAAATGATTGCAAATCATAAAGCTCAAGGTGCGGACATTACCATTGCCACAATTCCAGTAGGGGATCGCGAAGCTCCTGAATTTGGTATTTTGAAAACGAATGATGAAAATTTTATTACTTCATTTATTGAAAAACCAAGTAAAGAGTTATTACCAGAATGGACTAGCGATACTGGCGCTGAAATGCAGAAACAAGGGAGGAATTATTTAGCATCCATGGGTATCTATATTTTCAATAAAAAAATATTAGATCATCTTTTGTATGAAAAAAATCCAAAAGCTACAGACTTTGGAAAAGAGATTATACCGGAATCAATCGATAATCATAAAGTAATCAGCTATCAATATGATGGTTACTGGACTGATATTGGAAATATCTATTCATTCTTTGAAGCCAATCTGGCATTGACAGATGATGTTCCTGCTTTCAATTTGTTTGATAATAATAAAACCGTTTATAGTCGTGCAAGAATGTTGCCTCCTGCTAAAATTAGTGGGACAACTTTAGAGAAAACAATTATTGCGGAGGGCTCCATCATCAATGCAAGCAGAATTGAACAAAGTGTTGTTGGTATCAGATCAAGAATTGGTCATGGTACAACAGTTGTAAGTACTTACATTATGGGTAATGATTATTATGAAACCCTTTCAGAAATGGAGTCAAACAAAGAAAAGGGTTTGCCTTTAATTGGAATTGGCGAACGTTGTTATATTAAAGATGCCATTATTGATAAGAACTGCCGTATAGGAAATGATGTGAAAATCATTGGCGGTAAGCATTTGCCAAATAGCGATCATCCATTGTATTCTGTTAAAGATGGGATTGTGGTAGTTAAAAAAACAGCGATACTTCCGAACGGATTCGTGATATAAATCATAAAAAAACATCCCATTTCGGGATGTTTTTTTATTTACTTTTACTTTCATGTAATTATTACACATTACACATTTAATCGATTGCTATGGCCCTTGCGAACAGTTTTTCGTCTAATTCAAACAGTTTAAAACCTGTTTTAAGTTTCTGGAAAATCTGGAATATCAGTTTTGGATTCTTAGGAGTTCAAATAGGTTATTCTTTACAAAATGCAAATACAAGTAGAATCCTTTCTGCTATTGGTGCTGATCCGCATAATCTTAGTTTATTTTGGTTGGCCGCACCAGTAGCTGGCTTAATTGTACAACCAATTGTAGGGATGTCGAGCGATAAAACATGGACAAGACTTGGTAGAAGAATTCCGTTTATACTGGGAGGCTGTATTGTATCTGCACTAGCGATGTTCTTTATGCCTAACTCTGAACACTTTGCTACATTATTGCCAGCATTGATTTTCGGGGCTACGATGTTATTATTGATGGACACTTCCTTCAATGTAACCATGCAACCTTTCAGAGCATTGGTAAGTGATATGCTTCCTGAAAGTCAACGCAATAAAGGATATGCTATTCAAAGTTTCTTAATTAATACAGGTGCATTTGTAGGATCGATGCTGCCTTACTTACTGACGAATGTTTTTAATGTCTCCAATGAACCCAACCCTGGTGAAAAAGTGGCACCTACTGTGATTTATGCCTTTTATTTTGGGGGAGCTGCATTATTGTTAAGTGTTTTATGGACATCCTTCAGAACTAAGGAATATCCTCCTGAAGAATATGCTAAATACAATAATATAGATACTACAGAAACTGAGAAAGTTCCATTTAGTACTTTATTGAAAAATATTCCTGCTACTATGTGGCAGCTTTCTATTACACAATTTTTTTCCTGGTTTTCATTGTTCTTAATGTGGGTTTATACTACTCAAGCAATCGCTCAAAACATTTGGGGCACTACTGATCCACATTCAAAATTATTTAATGAAGCAGGCGATTGGACAGGTGTAATATTTGCAGCATATAGTTTATTCGCTGCATTGTATTCTTTGGTATTGACATCTATTACGGATAAACTAGGAAGGAAAAACACCTATATGCTCTCCCTTCTTTGCGGTGGTATTGGTTTGATGTCGATGATGTTCATTACGGATAAAAATCTTTTGTTTATACCAATGATTGGTGTGGGGATTGCCTGGGCAGCTATACTGGCTTTACCTTATGCAATTCTTTCTTCATCATTGCCCCCTAAGCAAACAGGCGTATACATGGGTATATTTAATGCAACGATTACCATCCCACAAATTGCTGCAGGACTTTTAGGAGGATTAGCTTTAACACTTGTTGGTGAAAAAGCAATTAATGTAGTAGCACTAGCAGGCGCTTCGATGATTATAGCTGGTGTTTGTGCTAAGCTTGTGATCAAATCGAAAGATTGATTAACTGGGTTTTAAATTCAAATTGTATGAAACGTAAATTTTGTTTTTTGGTGATCGCTTTTTTAAGCGTGACTTGTTATTCTTTTGCCCAATACGCAAAATTGTATCCAAGCAATTGGTGGGTAGGTATGAAATGGAATAAGGTACAAGTTTTAGTATATGGAGAGTATGATGGGTTTAATAAAGAAACGGTTCGTATCAATTATCCAGGTGTAAAATTGTTGAAAACAACAGCATTGGAGAATGGGAAATATATGGCATTGGATATTGAGGTGGCTTCTACTTCTCAACCTGGTGATGTAGTGATAGAATTTCTTCAAAATGGAAGAGGACATGCTGTTAAGTGGCCTTTAGAAAAAAGAAGAACGGGTAAAGGAAAAACCTATGCCCAGGGTGTTAACTCTTCCGATTTAGTATATCTATTGATGCCGGATCGATTTAGCAATGGAGATGAATCGAACGATCATGTGGCAGGTATGCGCGATCAAAGTTTAAATAGAAAAGAAATTTATGATCGTCATGGTGGAGATCTTCAGGGTGTAATTAATCATTTAGATTATTTGCAAAAGTTAGGAATTACCACTTTATGGATGACCCCCGTACTTGAAAATGACCAGCCGCATAGAACAGAACACGGGTATGCATTTACGGATCATTATGCAATTGAAAGAAGAATTGGAGGAGCTGAAAAATATTTGGCTTTAAGCGATGAACTCCATAAAAGAGGAATGAAATTAATTCAGGATGCAGTGTATAATCATGTTGGCAGCAAACATATCACTTTCCTGGATCAACCCATGAAAGACTGGTACCATCAATGGCCTAAATATACCGGCACCTCTTATAAAGATCAACCGCTTTTCGATCCCTATGCATCAAAGTCTGATGCAAAAAAAACAGTGGACGGTTGGTTCACAACTGAAATGCCCGACCTTAATCAATCCAATCCCTATGTGGCAAATTATTTAATTCAACATGCGATTTGGAGTGTAGAAAAATTTGGTGTAGATGGTTGGAGAATCGATACGTATATCTACAATGATTTGCCGTTTATGAATCGTTGTAATAAAGCATTAACGGATGAATATCCTAAGATGACAATGTTCGGTGAAACATGGGTACATGGTACAGCTGCACAAGCCTATTTTGTAGAAAATAAAATAGATATTCCTTTCAAAAGCAATTTACAAGGTGCTACAGATTTTCAAGCTTTAATGTATGGTATACAACCAGCATTAAAACAAGATTTTGGATGGACAGAGGGCGTAAATAAATTATATACTACGCTGAGTAATGACTTTTTATATAAGGATGCCAATCGTAATTGTGTTTTTCTGGATAACCATGATTTAACGCGTATATTATCTGATGTAGGTGGCGATATTGAAAAAGTAAAAACAGGTATTGCTTGGTTATTCACTACAAGAGGAATTCCTCAATTGTATTACGGTACTGAAGTATTAATGAAGGGGGAGAAGAATCCTGAAGACGGAAATGTAAGATTAGATTTCCCCGGTGGATGGAAGGGTGATACGAAAAATGCATTTACAGGAGAAGGATTAACAGCAGAGGAAAAAGATATGCAACAGTACGTAACCACACTTGCAAACTATCGCAAAAACAGCACTGCAATTACGAAAGGTTCTTTGATGCAATATGTACCGGATGATGGATTATATGTTTATTTTAGGTATGATGCAAAGCAAACTATCATGTGTGTGATGAATACTAGTAGTAAAAATAAAGAGATTGATTTTTCAAAATTCACAGAAAGAACTACCGGATTTAAAGCTGGAAAAAATGTTGTTTCTGGAGATACTGTAGAAAGTAAATTCACGATCCCTGCTAAAAGAATGTGGGTGTTGGAATTATCAAAATAAATTATTTGTTTAAGTGAAAAAAAGCTTCCCATATCGGGAAGCTTTTTTTATAATTCTACCGAACAGATATGGTCTTTTGCAACTCCAATTTTGTGTAGCATGCTTTTCCAGTTATCCTGTAAATTTCTTTGAGAATCATCACTGCCTAAAACCCAGATCACAGAAGTATTTCTGAAAACCGCTCTGTTTGCTTCATTGTCACTGGTATAAGTATCCATTAATTGTAAAAAATATTCAGCTGTAATTATCACTTCCTTTACAGGGTCTCCGGGATTGATATCATCTACCACCAGATAAGAACTATTATGCCAATTCCAGGGGTATGCATTCTGCTGATCTGGCGGCGGTGGCGTAAAAAACATACTGATTAATTTAGTGGCTGTTGTATAAGTAACTGATTGATGATTGATTGCTTTTTCATTGGCAACGCCTACACTCAAACTTGTTTTACCACAATTCACTCCTCCAAAAATTAAAAGATGTTTTGCTTTATGATTATCTGCAAGCCAGTACAAGATTGATTGTTTTGCTGTTTCGGAAATGGGTAGGTCAAATTGACTAAGCCGATACTGAAAAGGAAATTGAGCAGCCTGTTCGTACATTTTTGTGATAAACCAGTAATGTATCGGATATTGAAGTATCAGTAAAAGTATCAGAAGGATATAGATGATTGTTCTTGTGTTTCCGTGATTAAAGCAAACCAAAATATAAGCACACAGAAATGAACCAAGAGCAAAAAAGCACATATCTGTAAATGTGTCAAATGCAATATTCGCCCAAGCCGGCTGGAATTGATATTTAGGACCACTAACGTATAGTAATTTTGAATTTGTTTTCTTGTTTAAAAGTAAGGGACCTAAAAAATTATAGACTTCAAAGCAGATCCAAATAAGAGCAATGGTACTTGCAGCTTTTATACCTGCCTGCTCAACTTCATTTGTTTTTTTGTATAAAAAAAATGCAATGGTTGTTCCAATAAACCCTAAAGAGATATGGCCGAACTGATTTGCAAGCCATGAGTATGTTAGTGTAACACCACGATAGGAGTCCTTTCCTATTAGATCTGCTTTTACTTGTTTAAAAACATCTTTTACTGTGATTCTTCCCATACTTTGTGTTTGTATTGAATTTAGAAATAACTGTATTGAAGTTATTTATTATTTTAGTAATTAATCTACGTTTAATTTTTGCATATGAAAAAAATACTCCTTTCTTTATTATTGATTTCAAGTATTATGAAGATTCAAGCACAAACTGAAACAGCTTTATATCCTGATGCTATTCCAAATAGTAAACCCGCTGAAAACAAAGAAAAGCATTCTACAGAACCGGGTATTTTAATTATCAGCGATATTAGTATACCAACATATACCGTATTCCAACCTAAAGTGAAAAATGATAAAAAGTCTGCCGTTGTTATATTTCCAGGAGGCGGATATTTTATAACAGCATCGGGGCATGAAGGCTCAGACATTGCAAAATCATTTAATGAAGTAGGTATAACGGCCATACTTATAAAATATCGTATTCCAAGTGATCGAACAATGCCCAATCGTGAAATTGGACCATTACAGGATGCACAACAAGCGATGCTTATCACACGTGAGAATGCTGATAAATGGAATATAGACCCTAATAAAATTGGTATCATAGGATTTTCTGCTGGCGGCCATTTAGCATCTACATTAGGTACTCATTATACTGAGTCCCTCATTGCTAACCCAATGAACACTAGTCTTCGTCCAGATTTTATGATCTTAGGTTACCCTGTGATTAGTTTCCAGGATAGCTTAACACATATGGGATCAAGAGATAATTTAATAGGTAAGAATCCATCAAAAGAAAAAAAGGATTTTTATTCCAATGAATTGCAGGTTACAAAAAACACACCACCCAGTTTTCTTTTTCATGCTTCAGATGATGGGGCAGTACCTGTAATGAATAGTGTTTTGTTTTATGAATCATGTTTAAAGAAAGGTGTAAAAGCAGAATTGCATATTTATCAAAACGGAGAACATGGGTTTGGCTTAATTAATAAAACCACCAAAGACCTCTGGATGGAAAGTTGCCGTAATTGGATGCGGCATAATGGATGGTTGTAAAATTAAATAGAAAGGAAAAAAAATAGATAAAGGAGCATGTTTTTATAGCACGCAGATGACGCAGATAAAACGGATTTGCACGGATAAGATCAAGTGAGAAGTGGTATGAAGAAAAGTATAAAAAATTTCCCCTCCATCGCATGCGATGGAGGGGACGCCGATTTCGCTTTAGCGGAATACGGCTGGGGTGGTTGATTGTCCTTAGATAATCTTACTAATAATCTTACTTCTTAGGCACTCTTTTTGCTAATTCAGTAACTGGAATATTTATCTGTTTTCCAATTTGTTTACCATCACGATAAGTTACTATTTTCATAGTAGCAGCATCTTTAGGAACCAATACTGGTTTACTATATTTTGGATAATAATTATCAGGATTAGATTCATCAAATGAATAATAAATATTCAAACCAGCAACTTCAGAACTTAAGTTAGCATAGAGATTTCCCTTCTCATCTTTTGATGCTTCAACTATTGCATCAAACATTGCTTTAGAATATTTGTCGTCAGAAATATCCCAACGATCGAATTGATTTTCAACCCTTGAAGCAAAACTGTTCCAATCTTTCTTTTCTTTTGGCGACCAGGTAGCTTCAGCTATTGCTAATGCTCGTGGCCAGGTCATGTATTGCAAACTTCTATAATTGCCTAACTGTTCTGTCCACTGATTTCCCTGTCCTCCTAATACATATTTTGCATCCATTCCTTCTTGAACGGGTTCAAAAGAATAAGCTTTATTCAAACGAAGACTAGCGTAAACAGGCGCTTCTAATAAAGGCTCTCCCTGTACATAATCTAAATAAGCAAAGCTTGATGGCGACATTACTACATTATGTTTTGATTTAGCAGCTTCGATACCACCTTTCACACCACGCCAGCTCATCACGCTAGCAGTAGGAGAGATACCACCTTCTAAAATTTCGTCCCATCCCATTAATTTTTTACCTTTCGAATTCACGATCTTTTCCACTCTTCTTACAAAATAACTTTCTACTTCTGGCATCGTTTTTAAACCTTCTTTTTTCATGAGTGCCTGAACTGCCGGACTTTTCGCCCAAAAGTTTTTAGCACACTCATCACCACCCATGTGGATATATTCAAATGGGAATAGTGGAGCTACTTCGGTAAATACTTTGTCTAAGAATTCATATACTTTTTCGTTGGCAGGACAAAGTCCGTTTTCAACAATGGCTTCAAATCCACCAGCAAACCAATTCATGAAAGGAATGCCCTGATAAACAGTATGCTCACCACCTGTACAAGAAAGTTCAGGATATGCAGCTAATGCAGCCAAACTATGTCCTGGTACATCAATTTCAGGTAAGATGGTAACAAATCTTTCCTGGCCATATTTTACTAATTCTTTAATATCTTCTTGCGTATAAAAACCACCATAGGTTTTAGGTTCAGAAGGATCCGCTGCTTTTGGTGAATTAGCCCATTTGCCATTGCGCTCTATTCGCCAAGCACCTACTGAAGTAAGTTTTGGTAAACTCTTGATTTCAATTCTCCAGCCTTCATCATCGGTTAAATGAAGATGTAATAAATTGAATTTGAATTTAACCATATCGTCCATGAATTTCTTCACTTCCTCTTTAGTGAAAAAGTGTCTGCTCACATCGAGCATCAAACCTCTCCAGCCAAATCTTGGTTGATCGTCGATGGTAACACAAGGAACGGTCCAAGCAGTATTACTTACTACGGTTTTACTTTCGATTTCTTTCGGTAACAATTGCATGAAGGATTGAATTCCGTAAAATATACCTGCAGGTTTATTGGCGCTTATGAGTACACCTGAAGCTGTTACTTGAAGACGATATCCTTCATTCCCCAAAGAGGAGTTCGGAGTAGCCAGAAGTTCTAGCTTGATTCCCGCATCGGTTGCATCATGATTGGTCTTTAAGCTAAAGCCAGTAGCAGTTTGCAAAACTTTCGACAATTGATAACTCATGTTGTCAAGTTCTTTACTTGTTCCAGCAGAAACAGAAATTACAGTATTCGCATTTAATGTAAATGTTCCACTATTTGCAATTAAAGAAGCAGGAACAGGGATTACAGATGGGGTGGGCTTGGATTGAGCATGGGCAGCCGAAATTCCCATTACCAGTATTAGTGGCAGCAACGTTTTTTTCATGTGTCTTTTATTGATTTTGGTTACATGTAATTCGCTCATATAATTTTGATTGGTATCAAAATTTATTTAAGCTCATTTCATGTGAGCAATTTGAGGGCAAAAGTTACGGAGGATTTTTACATGAAAATCAAGTGTATAAAAAAAGCGTTCCAATGAACGATAATTTTATAATGAAAATCCCCATGTTAAACGGTGTCCATTCTTTCCCCAATCTTTCATACCCTTTTTCAGCTCTGAGTTGAGTTGCACCCAGTTAACTTTTTTACCTTTTTGAATAGGGTTTAATTGTTGTATGGTTGGTTCAACTAATTCAAGTTTAGTCGCAAACCAGGTAGTGTACATTCTTGGAATGGCTAAACCTAATATCATTCCCGGCAAACCACCCATACTTTCTGGCCCTGCACTTACTGGAATCTGATCCGTATAAAAAGCAACGACAACTACAGAGTCGCAAATTTTTGTGACTGCTTTTTTGCATTCGAATCCTGCAATTTCACGGGTTTCTTGTGTTATTTTCCATTCGAAATTCCGAAGGCTGTCTTTTATCAGATATGTATTTTCGAAAATCTCTCTTTGAATGCTTATTGATTGGTTGGTTATATCGTTGATCACATTATCAGTTTCATTAGGTTTAGAACCCCACATATATTTATTATCTGTATTCTCTTTCTGTAATTTATAAACCGATTTAGTTTCATTAAACTTCAATTCGAATTGATCTTTAACAAGTTTCGGGTAGCTTTTCATCATTTCTTTCCACCAATCGTTGTCGCTTCCTTCTTCTTCTAGAGGTTTATGTTGATTCACTGTTTTTTCGTACATAATTCTCCCCTTAGTAATAAATTGAGATTGCGAATACACGTGTATACTGATAAAGGAAACAAGCAATAAGAATATTTTTTTCATATACTAAAAGCCCATATTGGAAGGCTTGCCGTTTTTACTGAAATTATAAATCAAGGATAACATGAAATATCGTTTTACATTCTGTGTGGTTGTTTCAGAAATAAAATTGCTACTAATGTTTCGATTAATTCCCAGGTTCTGATTGAAAATGTCATTCACATAAAACTTGGTTTCCCATTTATCATCTTTAGAAATTATTTTTCTGATTCCTCCATTTACTATATATGCATTTCGCTGATTTGCAAATGCGGCTGTTTTTTGATAAAAATTAAATTCCCCATTAAAGTCAACATACAGTTTTTGCTTCTTGAATTTTAATTGGAGGTTAGTCCACGAAGTATAGGACCAATAATTGGTGGCTACATCAGGACGGATAGAAGAAACGGATTTGTTATAGCTGGCTTCGAAATTAACCCAGAAATTAATCCATTTATCGCTCCAATAGCCTGAATTAATTGAGTATGAAGTTGCTGTTGTTTTGGTTTCATTTCTCAGGCCATTTACAAAATTTACATATTGACTAATTCTTGGTCCGATTTCAACATTAAAATTCAAAGAGGGAATAATTTCGAAACCGTATTCTCCACTTAATCTAAATGCATAATTACCATTCACATTAATTGCTTGATTTATTCTTCTTCCTAAGCTATCTACAAAAGAATTGTTTGATATGGCATTATCGGTAGTATTATAGTTCATATTTAATCCGATATTTCTGCTCTTCAACACTTTGTAATCCGATGCTCTGAAATTGAAATTGTGCAGGAATGCCTGCTTCAAATTTTGATTTCCCACCGTAATATTTAAGGGGTCAATATTATCGATAAAGGGTTGTATCTGACTGAGGGTAGGATTCTCAGTTGTTCCATTATAGTTAAATTCAACTCTTCGCTGCTGTTTCGGAGTATATTTAAAAACAATTGCTGGAGTGAAATTAGTATAGCTTACTTCTCTGTCTGTATTCTTTCTAATATCATTCATACGATACGTTACAGTTCCAAGTCCAGTTCCAACTGCAAAATTGAATTTTTTCACCTGGTATCGAATATTAAATCCACCAGTATTACCAGTTGTATTAAAAATGAAATGGTTAGAGAGGGTATCACTTAAAGCACTGTATTTACCATTTACATCTTTATTGAATGTATTTCTTTCTGCATCATTTCGGTTAATATTCAAACGATAAGTAAGAATCAAAAAAGTGTTTTTCCATAGAGGCTCAGTATAAGTGAAATTGCTATTAATGCTTGAGCCAGTTTGTATATTCTCTTTTCGTTGATCTACATTGTCGAGCCGAATAATATTTCCATTCTTATCAAAAAACTGATTCTTGGCTAATAAGAAACCATTTTCTTTTTTGTCTGTAAATGTCAACTCAGCATTCACAGAAATAGTTCTTCCTTTTTTCGCAAATTTTTTCCGCCAAAGCATACTGGTATTGAAATTCTTATTATCGTCGTTATTGGTTGTGGTTCGATCTGATTCGTTGATCAGTTTATTATCAGAGCTAATTGATTTTCCTAAGTAGTTCAAATTGCTGGCAGTCTTAATGTCAGATGCTTTCAGGGTGAATTTTAATGAGCTGGATGAGTCAATCTGTAACTCATACATACTGGTTAATTTATTCCTGGTTCTCTCATTTGCCTGAGTCTGCTCAGTGGTATTTGTAAAACTGGTATCCGGAAGAATGTTTTGTGTTATGGAACTTGTTTTTCCGGTAACATTTAATTTATTATACTGAAATGTATTATTGGTATTATTCTTATCTAGATTCCATTTATTACTAAAGTGCAGACCTGCTGTTGTAGAAATGGGTAAACCCGAACCCCAATTAAATTCATCTCCCGATGAATACATCGAAACCCCTCCATCATCATTTATGGTGGTGGTAGTATTCGGATCTCCAGCATAGTTTCTATTCTCATCCCAATTCAATGCGTCAAATTTCGTATTGTCATGTGTGATATATCCCGCTATTTTTCGTTTGCCTTTAAAAGCATTGGCCATTAGTTTACCATAATTATATTGATCAAAATCAGAACCTGCCTCAGCCTTACCGAAAAAGCCTTTTTTCTTATCTTCTTTTAATTGCAGGTTAATGGTCTTTTGTTTTTGACCATCATCAATTCCTGTAAAAACTGCCTGATCACTTTTTTTATCAAAGACCTGAACCTTATCAACTGCATCAGCTCTTAAATTTTTTGTTACAACGGCAGGGTCATCACTAAAAAATTCTTCACCATCTACTAAAACTTTATTTACTTTTTCTCCCTGAGTTGTTATTTCGCCCTTACTGTTCACCTGGATACCGGGCATTTTTTTCAACAGTTCTTGCACATCTGCATTTGCTGAAACATGAAAACTATCTGCACGATATTCTGTGGTATCTCCTTTAACGCGGATGGCTGAGATGCGTTGTTTAACAATAACTTCTTCTAATAATTTTGCACGAGTTATCAATGGCACAATGCCTAATGACTTTTCAGAAATTCCGTCGAAATTTATCTGATCTGTAAATTCCGCATAGTTAGGGTAGGAGACCATTAAAATATATTTCCCGGCAATAACTTTCTTCAGTTCAAAGTTTCCATTGGCATCAGTACGTACAAATTTTACCAATACAGAATCTTTTGGTCTTAATATCGAAACTACTGCATTTGAAAGATTTTGTTTATTGAGCGTATCATTAACTGTGCCTTTAATTGTTGGGTATTGGGCTTTAGCAGCAAGAACATACGTACACAGGATAACAATAAGCAGTATTAGTTTATTCATGCAGTTTGGGCGTTAAGGTATTGGATGCAATAGTTTGCAAAATCCATAAATTAAGATTCATAAACTAAATATTTAGTTGTAATGTTATGTTAAACAATTTTTATATTTAGTTGGAGAGATTATTTACTAGTTCCATGAAAATTTCTTCTACATCTAGTAATATAGTTTTGTTATCTTCCCTAACACAAGAGTTGCAAATACACCTAAAGTTGGAAAAAGAAATATGAAAAAATACGAGGAGATTCATTTTGTAGATAGCAATCAGCCAGTTTGGAACTACTCTCTATTTTCAGATGAGGATATCAGAAATTTTCAAAATGGTACCCATTATAGCATTTATAAATTAATGGGGAACAAACAAATCACTGTGAACAATACCGCGGGTACATACTTTGCTGTGTGGGCTCCGAATGCTACTTTCTTAAGCGTTACAGGTGATTTTAATGATTGGAATAAAGAAGCGCATCCATTAAAAGTTAGATTAGATAACTCCGGAATCTGGGAAGGTTTTATTCCTCATATAGGAGTTGGAGAAGCTTATAAATATCATATTCATGGTTTTAAAGGCATCCGATTAGATAAGGGAGATCCTTATGCAAATTTCTGGGAGACACGCCCTAAGACCGCTTCTATTACCTGGCAAACTGATTATGATTGGAAAGATGCTGAATGGATGAAGACAAGGAAAAAGCATAATTCTTTGAATGCACCTTATTCTGTTTATGAAGTGCATTTGGCTAGCTGGATGCGTCCTGATAAAAATGATGAAGAGCGTTATAATACCTATGAACAGATTACGGAAAGATTAGTTCCTTATGTAAAGGAAATGGGTTTTACACACGTTGAGTTTATGCCAGTGATGGAACATCCATTTGATGGTAGTTGGGGATATCAGGGAACTGGTTATTTTGCTCCTACATCAAGATTTGGAACCCCACAAGATTATGCAGCCATGGTGGATGCTTTTCACCAGGCCGGAATAGGTGTAATACTTGATTGGGTGCCTTCGCATTTTCCTTATGATGCACATGGCTTATTCATGTTCGACGGAACACATACATACGAATATGCGGATATGCGCAAAGGATTTCATCCCGATTGGAACTCTTATATTTTCAATTATAAAAGGGGAGAGGTAAAATCTTTCTTGATCAGTTCTGCTCGTTTTTGGTGCGACCAATTTCATACAGATGGGATTCGTGTCGATGCAGTAAGTTCAATGCTGCGATTAGATTATAGCCGCAATGCTGGTCAGTGGGAGCCCAACGAATATGGTGGTAATGGAAACATTGAAGCCATTGCATTTATTACCGATTTAAATGAAACGCTATATCGCGATTTCCCAGATATTCAAACCATTGCAGAAGAAGCATCAGATTGGCCCAAAATCAGCAAGCCCACATTTGAAGGTGGACTAGGTTTTGGAATGAAATGGATGATGGGATGGATGCACGATACACTTGATTATTTTAATCTGGATCCTATTTTTCGTCAGTTTCAGCAGGATAAATTTTCATTCAGTATGATGTATTTCTATGATGAAAATTTCATGTTGCCATTGTCGCACGATGAAGTTGTGCATGGAAAAAGTCCCATGCTTTATAAGATGCCTGGAGACGAATGGCAAAAATTTGCAAACCTGCGCATTTTATACACTTACATGTTTACACACCCGGGCTCTAAATTATTGTTTATGGGTAATGAATTTGGTGCTACAAGTGAATGGAATTATAAAAGTGAATTACAGTGGGATTTATTAAAGCATTCAAGTCATGGCGGAATGAAACATTGCGTTCAGAAATTAAATGAACTATATCGCTCTGAACCTGCTTTATATGAAAAGCAATTTGAACCCGGTGGATTTGAATGGGTGGATTTGAATCATAGAAGCGAATCCGTTTTGGTGTATTTACGCAAGGGAAAAAAACCGAAGGATAGTTTATTGATCATTTTGAATGTTACACCTGTTGTTCGACATGATTGGGAAATTTACGTACATGGTAAAGGAAAATGGAAAGAGGTATTCAATTCAAATAGTGAAGAATTCTGGGGTACTGGAGATGTGTTTAATCCCATCATTTCATCAGAATTGGTGGATAAGCCTTCTGAATGTTATAAAATAAAAGTGCAGTTGCCGGCCTTGGGTGCAGTGGTATTGAAATAGTTAAATCATATAAGGGGTAGCACCAGAGCTATCCCCAACTTATGCACCTTTTTAAGTCTTAACAATTTCGTAAACAGCATTGCATCAATTATTGTTGTCACTTTGTAATGTAATAATGTTCGATTGTTTATTCGTTAACCCTTAAAATCCTCAATCATGAAAACGAATTCTTCTGAATTGTTGTTGAATGCAACCGGGCAATTAATGCAGCAACATATTTTCGATCATTTATCGGATGAAAAGTTAGCAAAAATGAATTCTTGTCTGCAAAAATTAGGCAATCACAATTCAGCATTTGTTACAGATCATTTGGAACAAGAATTGGTTGACTTATTTGGAGAAGCAGATTTGTATGCTGAAACAACTACACCTCAGTCATTACATCAATGGCAGGCTGTGATGAGTTGCTATGGTAAATAATGATGCTAGCTCATTAGTTCATTTGTAGTTAAAGGAAGTATTATTCTAAAACTAGTTCCTTTACCCTGTTCACTCCAACGCACAAAGAGTTTCCCTTTGTGGTACTGCTCAACAATCCGCTTGCTGAGAGAAAGACCTAAACCCCAACCCCTTTTCTTGGTAGTGAACCCTGGCCTGAATACCTTTTTGATATGGGCGGCAGCAATTCCTTTTCCATTATCTGTTACATCAATAATTACCTCATGTGCAGATAAATGTGATTGGATAGAGATTAATCCCTTTCCGTCAATCGCATCCAATGCATTTTTTATTAAGTTTTCCATTACCCAATCGAATAGTGGGGGCGACATTAAAACATTTATATTCTCAAGTCTGGTAGTATCACAATCAAATTGTACAGCTTCTCCTGCACGTTTTTTCATGTAATTTAAAATGTGTTGTATTTGTTCGGCAATAGGAGCGCTTTCTAATTTAGGCTGACTCCCTATTTTACCGAATCGATCGGTTATTAGTTGTAATCTTTTGACATCTTTAGCAATTTCAGGAACGATATTTTCATTTCCTTTTGTCGATTTTAATATTTCCAGCCATCCTTCTAAGCTGCTTACGGGAGTGCCCAATTGATGTGCGGTTTCTTTTGCAAGTGAAGCCCAGAGCTGATTCTGCTCGCTTTTATAATTAATTCTTTGCAAAGCAATAGCTACAAAAATAAAAAAAGCAACAATGATCAATTGAATAATGGGATATAGTTTGGTTTCTTTTAATAGTTTGCTTTCTCCATAATAATATTTATTGGCGGCATATGGATTTTGGGAAAGAATACTAGTGATGGGGATTCGATTAAAACTTCTAAACTGTTTTAGTTTTTTCGATAAATAAGTTGGATCTGATTTAACCTGATAGGCATCAAGATTTAGATAGTTCCCAGTAATTTGGTCGTTTTCGTTGGTCTCGATAATTGGAATCTGGTCATTTTCTGTAATGATTTTTGCCGCCAGATTGATACTCACAGTATCGGACGAGAATAAAATAGTTCTTTGTGCTTCCACCCAGGCAGCTACATTTTTCCGTTCTTCTGTAGCAATCTTTCCAGCCAGATATTGCGAATAAACAATAGTGCCACTTACTATAAGTACAGCAATTATAACCATGAGCGTACGCCAATTCGTCCAGGACCTAATCATAAATCTAAAGTACGTGAAATTGTGATTGCTGAGTTCATGTCTATATAAAACAAAAATGGCCGTCTTTGCAGACAGCCATTTTTTATTTTGTTGTAAGATTAACTAAATAATCCACCTTTCTTTAAAGTCTTTACACTTTCACCAATTTTGAAACCATTGTTATAGATTTCAATTTTATAATTGCCTTCTGCGTATTTATCATTCTTTTTCCAATTGAAACTTACTGGAGGCATTGGTTTTCCTTGTTCGTAAGGAACAGAAACTTTATTGGTAAACCCTCTTTCGCCTTCTTCACGGGTTGTAAAGTTTCCACCCTCATTAAAAGCTTTTCCGTCAGGTCCGGTTATCACTACATAGAAATCTTTAGATCCAGTAGGTGTTACTCTGTTTGCAGCAACTGTAAATTCAACTCTCATGAAATCAGCTCTTTTTGCTGTAGTAGTTTCTTTTTCTTTGCCATTACTTTTTAGGTTAATTGCAATGATTCCAATTTGAGAAGCTTGCAAAGTAGAAGCTACATCAACCTTATCAGCCAATTGCTGCTTTTCAGTATTGGTTTTTGACAAGTTCTGCTCTAAATTCTGCTTATCAGAAGTTAACTGCGTTTTTTCAGTATTTAATTGCTGATTGTTAGTAGTTAAAGTTTGATTTTCACCTTTCAGTTTTTCAATTTCTACAAACAATCCACTGATCTTGCCATTCAGGTCATTGATCATATTTTTTGCATCAGCTAATTCTGCTGCAGTGGCATCTTTCTTGCGAAGAATACTACCGATATTAACTTTCAACTTTTGGATTTCTGTGCTTCTTTCAGCTAATGAACCCTGTAATTGTAAGTTGTTTTGAGTTAAAGAATCAGCTTTTGCAGATACCAATGTGTATTCAGCCTGAATTGCGTTACGGGCGCTATCTACATTGCTGATTTTGGTTTCTAGTAAAGTAACTGTTTCTTTAGTCTTGCTTTTGTCATAGAAAATATATCCCCAGGTCAATACCAATGCGGTAATCAAAATTCCGTAAATCAATTTACGGTTGTCATTACCTTGAGGGGTTTGAGTACTGCTTTCTGTAGTGTAGGTCATAAAATAAAGTTTAATGTTCTGATATTGTTTAATGTTTTTTGGGCTTGTACACACTAAAACCAAAACCGTGCCAAAAAATAATTTCGTGAATTAATGATATTAAATTCACAAACCTCATCTTTGTAGCCATGTCTGCAGAAAAGATCATTTCAGAATGGAAAAAGGGCCAATTCAAGCCAGTATATTGGTTAGAGGGGGAAGAATCCTACTTTATTGATCAAGTGGTTTTTTATGCAGAGAAAAAGATCTTATCTGATGCCGAAGCCGGGTTCAATCTTACCGTGTTCTATGGTAAAGATGCCGATTGGGCTGCAGTTGTTAATGCCTGTATGCGCTACCCCATGTTTGCTGAGCGTCAGGTAGTTTTGCTCAAAGAAGCGCAACATATGCGCGATATAGAGAAGCTTGAATCCTATATTGAGAACCCTTTAAAAACAACAGTCTTTGTAGTTAGCTATAAAGAGAAAAAAGTTGATGGGCGATCAAAACTTGCAAAAACACTCAAAACAAAGGGGGAGCTGCTTAGTACTAAAAAAATGTATGATAGTCAGCTGCCTGAGTGGACCAATCAAATGATTCAACAACACGGACTTACTATAAGTCCTAAAGGTCTAAATCTATTGGTAGATCACATTGGAAACGACCTTAGTCGTATCGAAAACGAGATCGAAAAGCTTGCTGTAAATCTGGGTACTCGTAAGGGAATTACAGAAGATGATATTGAAAAATATATTGGAGTAAGTAAGGAATTCAATGTGTTTGAATTACAAGATGCCATTGGAAAAAAAGATCAAGCTAAAGCAATACGTATTATTAATTATTTTGAGGCCAACCCGAAAGCTGCTCCAATTCAAATGGTACTGCCCGCTATCTATAATTTTTTCAGTAAAGTGTTAATGATACATGCGATGCCGGGAGGGGATGAAAAATCTATCGCAACGGCAATTGGAGTAAACCCCTATTTTGCAAGGGACTATTTTGCTGCTGCTAAGAAATATAATTATGCTGGAGTTGAGAAAATATTATTGCTGCTGCACCATTATAATTTACGTTCTGTAGGTGTGCATGATGGAGGAAGTTCTGATGCTGGACTCATGAAAGAATTAATAGTTAAAATGATGCAATAAAAGCGTTAATAGTTTAAGGCTTCTTCAGCCATAAGTTTGTCTTTTCCCAGCTGTTCTTTTAAAGCCTCTAACCCTGAAAATTTTTGTTCTGCTCTGAGAAAGCTATGAATAGAAACTTGTAAAGTTTTACCATATATATCCTGATCAAAGTGAAAAAGGTTAACTTCTATTACACGATGCACACCATCAATGGTAGGGCGTACCCCAATATTCATCATGCCTTTCCATAAACTGGCGACTTGATTTTTTTCTAAGAGTGATACATGCACCGCATACACACCATTACCCGGAATCAGTTTTTCATTGGATGCAATACTCAGGTTTGCAGTAGGGTAACCAATTGTTCTGCCTAATTGATTTCCTTTAATCACTTCTCCCTCAAAGAAATATTCGTATCCGAGAAATTTATTCGCCGTATTAATATCATTATCAAGTAATGCCCTCCTGATTTTAGTGGAACTGATCACCACTTCATTCAGAATATGTTCAGGTATTTCTTTCACTGCAAATCCCAATTCCTTACCATAAGCAACAAGTAAATGGTAATCACCCACACGGTTTTTTCCGAATCGATGGTCATAGCCAATGATAATAGTGTGAGGATGAAATAGTTTGACAAGAAAATTACTAATGTATTCATCTGCACTTTGATTAGCGAATTCCAAATTGAATGGAATAATAACTAAATGATCGATACCTGTGCTTGAAAGCAGTTCAATTTTTTCTTCTAAAGTGCCTAATAATTTTACAGTTGTATGAGAATTTGTAATGACGGATCTGGGATGTGGAAAGAAACTAATGATAACAGATTCTCCGTCTACATTCTTTGCTTCTTCTATCAATTGAGCTATAATTTGGCGATGTCCCAAATGAACTCCATCAAATGTGCCAATGGTAATGACTGCATTTTTAAAAGCTGGGAGCGCCCCCGTTTCCTGATAGTGTACCTGCATAATTGGGTGCAAATCTAAGGCATAGTGTTGTACATTTGCAGCATTGAGGTATCTTTAAAAATCAAAATTTCATCATGTCTTTATACGCAAAACGCGGTGTTTCGGCTCAAAAGGAAGAAGTGCATGCTGCCATTCAAAAATTGGATCAGGGATTATTTCCTGAAGCATTTTGCAAAATTTATCCAGATTTTCTATGTGGTGATCCGGATTGGGTAAATATTATGCATGCTGATGGGGCTGGTACTAAGAGTATCCTTGCCTATATCTATTGGAAAGAAACTGGAGATGCATCTGTTTGGAAAGGCATTGCACAAGATGCTATAGCTATGAATTTAGATGATCTTTTATGTGTTGGGATAACTGATAATATATTATTCTCTTCAACTATCGATCGAAATAAACTCAAAATTCCAGGTTCAGTTTTAGAACAAATTATAAATGGCACACAGGATTTTTTTGATCAACTTGGAAACTTCGGTGTACATATTCATTATTTGGGTGGCGAAACCGCGGATGTGGGCGATGTAGTGAGAACTATTGCTGTAAATGGTACCATGACAGCCCGTTGGCCAAAGAATAAATTAATCACCAATGAAAAGATTGTTGCGGGTAATGTGATTGTTGGTTTTGCAAGTTTTGGTAAAGCAAATTATGAAACGGAATATAATAGTGGATTAGGTAGTAATGGTCTTACCAGTGCACGTCATGATGTACTTACTAAACGTTATGCAACTTCATTCCCTGAAACATTTGAACCTGCTTTAGAAGAATCTGTGGTTTATTTGGGTAAGAATGGAATGACCGATCAAATTACAATAGATGGTCATGAAACCACAATTGGAAAATTATTATTGTCGCCCACTAGAACATACGCTCCATTGATGAAAAAAATATTAGATCAGTATTTTGATGCTGTTGCAGGAGTGATACATTGTAGTGGAGGTGGACAAACCAAGTGTATGAAATACCTGCCTGGTCCGATGAAAATTGTAAAAGATAATTTGTTTGATACACCACCTATTTTTAAATTGATACAATCCAATTCGGGTGCTGATGATCGTGAAATGTATCAGGTATTTAATATGGGTCATCGTTTAGAAATATTTACAGATGCAGTTACAGCAGAAAAAATGATTCAAGATGCTGCTGAATTGGGTATCGAAGCTAGAATTATCGGAAGAGTAGAAGCATCAGAGAAAAAAGAATTGCTTATCAAAACCGATGCAGCAGAACTTTTATATGAATACTAGTTTTGACATCATCAATCCCTAGCTTAAAAGCCAGGGTTAACATTTTTGACTTATTAATTTTGACTTTTAATTTATTATATGTCTGAGCCAATTGTTTCCATAAAAAATGCCAATATTTATCAAAGCGGCAATCTTATTTTACAAAATGTAAACTTTGAAGTTCATAAAGGAGAGTTTGTTTATCTGGTTGGTAAAACCGGAACAGGCAAAAGTAGTTTGCTCAAAACTTTATATGGGGAATTGAATTTAACAGAAGGAAGTGGAAATGTAGTTGGCTATGATCTTCGTGAGATGGATTGGAAAAAAGTGCCTTTCTTAAGAAGAAACTTGGGTGTAATCTTTCAAGATTTTCATTTGCTTACGGATAGAAATGTGTATGATAATTTAAAATTTGTTTTGAAAGCAACTGGATGGAAAGATGAAATATTGATCGAAGAAAAAATTAATGATGTGTTGGATAAAGTGGGATTGAAAAGCAAAGGGTTTAAAATGCCTTTTGAAATGAGTGGTGGCGAACAACAGCGTGTTGATATTGCTCGTGCATTACTGAACTCACCTAAATTAATTCTTGCTGATGAGCCAACAGGAAACCTTGATCCTGAGACCAGCGATGAAATTATGCAGCTCTTGATACAAATTGCTAAAGATTATGGAACAGCCGTAATCATGGCCACGCACGATTTTATCGTCATCAATCGGTATCCTTCTAGAATGCTTAAGACTGAGTTGGGAAAGGTGATAGATAGTGCTGCTTAAAAATTCAAAAGTAAAAATTCAAAATTCAAAAATACAATTAACCCTAGGCTTCAGCCTTGGTAGAATATAGTGAAAAGTACTGTTAACCCTGGGCTTCAGCCTTGGTATAAAATAGTGAAAAGCGCTGTTAACCCTAGGCTTCAGCCTAGGGATTGATCAACCTAAGCAGAAAAGGGCTTTAGCCCTAACGCTGTGCGACATCTAGATAATATCAAATATTCTCCATCCCCCAGATCCACTCAATTTGTAGTTGCGCATTCCTATCATTATTAAATAAATTCAACAGTATGGGTTTCCTGACTTGCTTTTCCTGTGGGGTAAATGGTTTCTCGAATAATCCAGTAATCACTTGTTGAAATTCATTTTTGGTATTTGCTAAGTGGCATAAACTTTCTAATTGAGTGCCAGCTATTGTAGCATCATTAGCCACGCAATGTTTTCCATTGCTTAACGCATTCAAAAGTTTTACTTTCATGCCCGTTTTGGTATAAGAAGGAATCAGATTTATGTGGGCCTTGGTAATCATATCCTGCATTTCTTTGTCAGAGGGATTTTCAACAATACAAGTATGACTTTGTTGATGTGCAATCTCTATCAATTCATCAGATGGATTTTTCCCGGCAATTACCAAGGGAAGTTTTAGATCAAAGAAGACTTCTTGTAATAGCCAGGTTG
>Ga0194047_10000263_pt1 | contig 35715 bp, 29 predicted proteins | sample JunL225m_MetaG_2_FD_160070 | JGI IMG/M metagenome (GOLD analysis project Ga0194047, IMG submission 160070) | Anoxic zone freshwater microbial communities from boreal shield lake in IISD Experimental Lakes Area, Ontario, Canada - Jun2016-L221-5m | ecosystem: Environmental > Aquatic > Freshwater... | reverse complement strand
TAACGTATCAATGGATGTCGTCAACGGATGGTGGTGCTACATGGAACCCAATAACTGGTGCTACTGCGGCTGTGCTTTCTGATACTGTTCATACTGCAATAAGTTACGAGTGTGTGCTTACTTGTTCTAGTTTATCAGCAACTTCGACTCCTGTAGCCGTTGGTTTAAATTCGTTCTATGAATGTTATTGCTCACAAGGAATTGGTGGAGGATGTGGCACTTCAGCTATCGATTCGGTAGCTATTACAGGAACTACATTGAGTAATGGACATACTGGCTGTGCTGTAAATAATCATGCAACTTATCCTGCTACTGGCAATACCACTGCTTCGCTTACTCAAGGACAAACTTATTCTCTCAATACTATGTTTACAGGAAATGTGAGAGCAATTGTTTGGATTGATTACGATCAAAACGGTGTGTTCGACCCAAGTGAATGGCAACAGGTTTGTTTAACTTCAACAGCAAATACGAATGTTGTTGTTCCTATTACCATTCCTTTTACAGCTACCCCTGGACTTACTGGCATGCGTATACGTTCGAGAAATGCCGTAGGTGGAGGTGCTAATATCGATTCTACAAGTTCATGCTTGGGTTTAACTTCGGGAGAGACGGAAGATTATATCATCAACATTGTGGCTGCTATGCCTTGTACTGCTCCGCCTAGTGCCGGAACGACTATTTCATCAGCAGCAACTGCTTGCCCTAATACGATAGTAAATCTTTCATTGAATGGAAGTGGAACAGGTATAGGCTTAACGTATCAATGGATGTCGTCAACGGATGGTGGTGCTACATGGAACCCAATAACTGGTGCTACTGCGGCTGTGCTTTCTGATACTGTTCATACTGCAATAAGTTACGAGTGTGTGCTTACTTGTTCAGGTTTGTCAGCTACTTCTACTCCTGTAAGCGTTGGTTTAAATTCGTTCTATGATTGTTATTGCTCACAAACCCTAGGTGGTGGATGTGGTACTTCAGCTATCGATTCGGTAGCTATTTCGGGAACTACGTTGATGAATGGTTTGACGGGCTGTTCTGCAAACAACCATATTGTTTATCCTGCAAGTGGAAACACAACTGCTACCCTCAACCAAGGCTCAACATATACCTTAATTAACCGATATACGGGTGTTGTGAGAGCCGGAGTATGGATAGATTATGACCAAAATGGGGTGTTTGATACTTATGAATATTTATCTATTTGTACAACTTCTGTAGCTGGTACCGATGTTAGTGTTCCGCTTACTATACCAATGACAGCGATGACAGGCTTGACGGGAATGCGCATTCGTTCGCGAGCTACTGCTGGTGCCATGGATTCGACAAGTGCATGCGCCACCTTTGGTTCGGGCGAAACGGAAGATTACGTGATCAATATTGACTTTCCGCAGGGTATAAAACAACAAATACAAGCTGGCGAACTTGGGATTTATCCTAACCCTAGTACTGGTTTATTGAACATATCTGTTAATCATACTGCTTCTACTTGGCTTGGCATTGAAGTGATGAACGCGGAAGGCGAAAAAATGATTGGACAGGTGTATATTGTGAACAATGGTAGTTTGACTAAAACTATCGACCTGTCGGGTTATGCACGCGGTATTTATTTTGTGCGTGTGACTAGTGATAAGGAAACAAAAATAACCAAAGTAAGTTTGCAATAGGCTTTTAAATAAATTGAAACTCAAAAGGAGGAATGACGAAAGTTGTTCCTCTTTTTTTTGGAAGTTGTTAGGCATTTAGAATTTACCAGATAATATTTTTATTTACCGCGAAGACATAAAGACTGTAAGGGGGTTCTTTATTTAGGATTTTTGAAATAAGGATTTAAGATTGTCAATTCTAAATTTAACTTAATTAATTAGAAAATGATGAACGCGAAAGGGTATGCAGAGGGTTTATTCTTTACGTGAGTTTTCGAATTCGGAGACGATTAGTTTGGCTTTTTCGAAATCAAGATTTGAAACGACAACTTTGACGGAGCCTAAGCCTGGTGTGGAATAAAACGGGACTAATGTTCCGATGATTTGGTCGGTGAGGAAGGCTTCTATGTTTTCGTTCTCTAAGAGATTTTTTACCATTTCGGCTTCCCATTGCATCCCGATAAAAACTTCTACCGGATAGGTTTCGTTGTTTAACTTCATAATTATTATTTGTGGTTGGTGATTATTTTTTTGAACTAATGAGTTGGGTGAAAAACTTTTTCAACTCAAAAATACTAAATTATTCAATTTATAGTGATTTAAATGAGGGTAAAAAACAGCTTGAAGGAGGGTAAATTGATTTTTTGGGGAATTAGGTGAGGTGGTGGGATAACTCCTATTCATTAACTCGAGATGAAAACTCGCGCTAGCGGAAGGCACAAATTTTTTTCCATTTGATTGATTATGTTATTGTTAATGTAATTTTGAGTTGGTTTTTGGTGGAATTTGTATAGATTTAATGGCACTTAAAAACGCAATTGCTGCCGCGAGAAGGCTAAATGCTCCTCTGAGAAGGCTAAATGCTGCTCGGAGATGGTTAAATGCTACTCGAAGATGGTTAAATTCTCCTCTGAGATGATTAAATGCTCCCCGGAGATGGTTAAATGCTCCCCGGAGATGGCTAAATGCTCCCCGGAGTTGGCTAAATGCTCCTCTGAGATGAGTACATTCTCCTCTTAAATGGCTGAATGCTGCACGGAGATGGCTAAATTTGAGAAAGACGTAATTTTTCTAAATATGAAGAAGATGATTTGGTGAAAAGGGGTGTTTTGAGGGGTGGGTGAATTGACACTATTATATTTGTGTGAAAAACGATAGGTTGTTTGCCAACTTGCACTACCTGTTAGTAACCTTGGGTTGTTGGTAATTTTATTTACGGGAGTTGTGGGAGGGCTTTTCTATGGTTAATTTCGTATTTTGAATGTGGGAGGTGATTCCATTGGATTGATATGGTAAGAAAAATTGTTTCGGTGGTGATGGTGGTGTGTTGCTTGGCAGGCGGCATTGCGTGGTTTGTGTATTTGAAACAAATGAATACGCCTGTGAGCGAAGGCATCAATGCGATACCTGTGAATGCGGTGATGGTGATGGAAAGCAGACAGGCGAGAAAACTATGGCGCAAACTGTCGCAGACGAACCTGATGTGGGAGGAGCTATTGGGTACGGAATTGGTGGGTAGGATGAATGGTGTTGGGCGGAGTATTGATTCGTTGCTCGAACTGAATAAGGATGTGGGTTCGGCACTTGATAATCATTCGGTTTTTGTGTCGGCACATGTGTCGTCTAGTTGGGAGCTCGACTTACTCTATATATATAGTATGCCTAATTTGACATACGAATCGTATTTCGAGGATTTTTTAAAATCGATTGACAAAAATGTTGAAAAGCAAGATTATGCTGGGGTGGCGATAGGTAGACTAAAGCTTTCGCCAAGGAAGGGTTTGTACTATGCTTTTCAGGATGGTATTTTAATGATGTCGGAGCAGGAGGATTTGGTGAAAGAATCGATTCGTCAATTGAAATCGGGGAATTCGCTGGTGAAGGATGCTTCGTTTGGCAAGGTGGTGGGGTCGGCTGGAAAAAATGCGGATGCGAGTGTGTATGTGAATTATAAAACGTTTCCGAAACTGCTTCGGTTGTTTTCGTCATCGAAACTGGGAACAAAATTGGAGGATGTTTCTCATTTTGCTGATTGTTCGGGCTGGGATGTGCAGGTGAAAGCGAATGCATTGTCGTTAACAGGATTTACTCAAGTATCGGATTCAACACGAAGTTACTTGCGAGTTTTTAGTAATCAGAAACCTCAGGAGATAGAGATGACGAAGGTGATTCCGAACAGTACTGCTCAGTTTTTGTTTTTTGGGGTAAGTAATTTTTCAACGTTTTATCGTGATTCGAAACTAGAAGAACAAACCGATGTGCACCATGCTGCGAATGAGGTTTTGCTGTCGTCAATAAATTCTCGGTATGAGGTAAATGTGGCGAATTGTTTTCTGAATTGGATGAATAATGAGATGGCGATGGTGGTGACTGAACCTAGCGGATGGAACCTGATGGAAAATAGTTATGGAGTTTTCAGGTCGAACAATATAAAAAATGCTGTTGGCTCATTGACGGATTTAGCCAAACAGATTACTAAAACTGAAGATACGAAGCTTGACACGGCCCGCTATCGCGACCATACGATAACGTTGTTGCCATTGCCAACTATTATCCCTTTGCTTTTCGGTAATCAATTTGCTGAGCTGAAGAACAATTATTTTACTTCGCTTGGCAATTACGTGGTGGTGGGGAACTCGGCCGAAGCGTTGCACCCATTTATTGATGCATACGAAAACCATAAAACATTGAGCGAAGAAAAGAGCTACAAGGATTTTTCGTCAAACCTTTCGTCAGAAACGAATCTCTACTTCTACTCTTCTATTCCGCGCTCATCGCTGATTTATGGTTCGATGTTGAACAAAAAGTGCGGAGATGACTTGACCAAACACTTGAAGTTGACAAAGAAATTTGAAGGTGTAGCGATTCAGTTTTCTTCGAATAAGAAATCATTTTACAGTACGATTTTTCTGAAATATAATTCGGAACAAAAACAAGAATCGAGCACTTTGTGGGAATCGGTGCTGGATACAACTATTAGTTCGAAACCATGGATGGTGCTTAATCATCTGAGCAATACGAAAGAAATAGTGGTGCAGGATGATGCATATAAATTATACTTGATAAGTGCAACAGGGAAAATATTGTGGAGAAAACAATTGGATGGGAAAATAATGTCGGACATTTTGCAAGTGGATGCGTTGAAAAACAACAAGCTTCAGTTGCTGTTCAATACGATGAATAGAATTTATGTAATTGATAGAAATGGAAATGATTTAAAAGGATTTCCGATTAATTTAAAATCGCCTGCCACCAATGCTCTTGCGCTGATTGATTATGAAAACAACAAGGATTACAGAATATTTATAGCAACCGAAAACAAACGCATACTTTGCTACAAAATAAATGGAGAGCTGGTGAATGGTTTTAAATTTGACAAAACAAAAGCTACGGTGTTCTTGCCGATAACCTATTTCAGAGCCAATAACAAAGACCACCTTGGAGTGGTAGATGTGAAAGGCAATGTTTACATTATGGACCGACATGGTGAAAGTAAGTTGACAACAAAAGAACAGATGCCAACAGGTATGGCTAACTTTTTTGTTGAAAGTGGAAAAGATTATGCACATACTTTTGTGATTGGTTGTGATACTTTGGGTAACGTGATTAAATTGAGTTTGTCGGGAGATGGCGAAAATATAAAGTTTCAGAGTTTCGAAACCTCGCCTTATTTCTATTACTACGACATCAACAGGGATGATAAAAAGGAATATATATTTCTTACGAGAAACGAATTAAAAGTTTTCTCGCAAGACAAGTCGCTACTTTATAAATATGAATTTAAAGACACGGTTTCGGGAGGTGTTCAGTTCTTTACATCTGGCGAAGGGAATGTACAGTTGGGTGTAGTTTCGGAAAGTGCGAATGAGTTGTTTTTAATCAACGAGAATGGATTGTTGAATTCGGATTTCCCGTTGTCGGGCAAAACTAGTTTCAGCATTGGCGATATGAATGGAGAGGGGCTTAACAATGTGGTGACAGGAGGAGGGGATAAAAGAATTTATGTATATCAACTTCATTAACTGCCATGGTGTTAAAATTTTTTCTACTTTCACATTCGAATTTGGACTACTAAATTTACAAAATTAAGATATCGAAAAACGAAGTCAACAATAATAGGCGTATGAAAAATATTCTACTAATTATCTTTTCTGTTTTTACATTTTCATTTACTAGTTCGGCCCAAGATTTTCTTGAATATTTGAATAGTAATTATTCGGGATTGATGGGCACAGAGCTGCAACCGGCCTCAGTGGTAGATAGCCGATTTAAAACCGACTTCAATGTGCTTGGTGCAGGTATCGGCCTTTCGAATAATTATATTGGATTAAAAAAATCGGCCTTGAAACATGAAGGAAGTTGGAATAATTTTTCGGAGGATAATTATAGAGCATTTAAGGATACTTCCTTCTCACAAAATTATATGGTTAGACGAGAAAGTAGCCAGAACAAATCGGTGAACTTTTACAATCAAATTTACTTGCCTTCCATTATGGTAACTATCAATGAGAAAAATGCCATTGCAATTAAATGGAAAGCTCGAACGATATTGAATATTGATGGACTCGAACCCGATATGGCTAATCTTGTATCAAATGAATTGAACTATCCTTCGTTATGGCAAAAGAAAATTGAAAACAAAAATTTGAGTATACAAACCATGTCGTGGATGGAATACGGAATTACTTACGGCCACGTGTTTAAAGCAGAAGGAGCACATTTTCTGAAAGCTGGTATTACTGCTAAATATGTTCAAGGTTTGCAGGCGGCTTATATGTATGTGAATGATTTGCATTATCAAATTACGAACGATACTACGATTTCGCTATTTCACTCCGATGTGAGTTATGGACATTCTGACAACTTCGAACAAGATCAATCGACCGTGCAATATAAACCTTCTCCTTTTGGTTCATTTGCATTCGATTTTGGTGTAGTGTATGAATGGCGCCCAAAATATCAGGATTATAAATATGAAATGAATGGACAAAAAGGATTGAACAAATTAGATAAAAATAAATATAAGCTAAGGGTTGGACTTTCGGTGCTTGATGTGGGTACTCCAGTTAAATTTAGAAAAGGTACGTATAGTAGAGATTTCACTACCGACATTACACTTTGGGATGTGGCTCGTTTCAACCCAAACAATCTTCAAGAATTTGACGACTCGATTCAACGAATTTTTATTAAGAAAAAACCAGAAGGAGACGAAACCTTTAAAATGAGCCTGCCTACCGTGATTAGCTTACAAGTAGATTATCAACTTTGGAAAGATTTTTATGTGAACTTAACTCCTTACATCGATTACAACTCACTCAAATTTGTAAAAAGCAAACGTACCACTGCTGTACACGAACTAACTTCTATAAGCTTAACTCCAAGATGGGATTATAAATATGTTGGTTTGTTTGTGCCTGTATCTTACGATGCTTATGGAACCACAAAAGTTGGATTGGGTTTACGCCTAGGGCCAATAATCATTGGGACATCAAACATATTACCTATTGTTAGTAATAAAGATATCTATGGTGCGGACATTCATGCGATGTTCAAAATACCACTAATGTATCGTAGAGTGCGTGATAGAGATAACGACCACGTTTCGGATGATAGAGATAGATGCATAGATGTACCTGGAGTTTGGGAGTTTTATGGTTGTCCTGACCGCGATAATGACCATGTGGAAGATAAAGATGACCAATGCCCAGATGATCCAGGATTACCAGAGTTTAATGGATGCCCTGACCGAGATGGAGATAAAGTAATAGACAAATTGGATGCCTGTCCTGATGTTGCAGGATTGGCACAATTCAATGGTTGTCCTGATACTGATGCCGATGGAATTCCTGACAAGGATGATGATTGCCCGACAGAATATGGATTGAAACAATTCAAAGGATGTCCGGATAAAGATGGAGATGGAGTGATGGACCGATTGGATAAATGTCCTGAAAAGCCAGGCCCTGCAAGCAATGATGGATGTCCCGAGTTAAAAATGATACTAATTGACTCCGTTGGAAATAGTTTACGAACTGTGATTCAAAATAAAGATGGAAGTTTCAGTTTTGATGATTTACCATCTGACGAAAAAGTGAGATTCAGAATGGAAGGTGAACGTACTGATACCATTTTTGATGCGAAAGTTGTGGTTGGAGGAATTGCTAAAAAAGCAATAAAAGACAATAGGGACGGTTATTTACATTTCATCGTTCTAAAAACGGATGTGAATGTATTGAACCAAATGAGTACACAAGATGTGGCCGTAAAGCTTGACACCATTGAACAAGCTATAGTTCAGAAAGCTTTTAGCAACTTGGAATTTGCATCGGGTAATGATATTATTAAGAAAGAATCATACGCTTCGTTGAATGATTTATCTGCTTTGTTGGCAAAAAAACCAAAATGGAGGTTAAAGGTTTCGGGACATACCGATAATCAAGGAGTGGCAGCAGCAAATCTAAAACTATCTCAAAAACGTTCGGAGGCTGTAAAGAAATACCTTGTTGGAAAAGGCATTGCACCCGAACGATTTAAAGTGGAATGGTTCGGACAGACCAAACCTATAGCCGACAATAAAACCTTGGAGGGCAGGCAAAAAAATAGAAGGGTGGAAATGGTAATTATAAAATAAAAGGTTTGTATTTTTGCTTCAAAATTTAAAATAGCATAAAAAATGAAAAGAATAATTTTATTCACACTAGCAATCTCCTCAATTGGACTTGCAAAGGCTCAAAACTCAAAAGCAGTATTTGAAACACACGAAATCGTATGGTATGGACTTGATTTCACCAAGGCGAAATTTGTTGGTCAATTTGACCAAGGAATGGGGGCAATGCCCGCTACAGGCCATGATATGAGAACAAAATGGATACCACAATGGAATGCACTAATTGCTAAAGAGAAAACCAACTTTCCACTAGACAAAGCATTTGATGTAGATAATATTGTGTATGACATGGGGCCTGTTAATACCATTAATTCAAAGATTGATGCTAACGCTTGTATGGTGTTTAATCCAGGCACAATAGACAGAAAAGAAATAGATGGAATGGTTGCAAATTACACTACAGGAGAAAAGAAGGATGGAATTGCTTGCGTTTTCATAGTAGAAAATTTTGACAAAGGAGCTGAAAATGCATCTGTTTACGTGACATTCTTTGACATTGCGAGTAAAAAAGTTTTACTTTGCCAAAAAGAAGAAGGTAAACCACTTGGAGTAGGTATGCGCAATTATTGGGCAGGCTCGGAAAATCAATCATCAAACAAATTCAAAAAGACTGGCGGTCTTGGAAAGGTTAATCGGGATGATTAAACATACACACTTTGCTCTATCAAATACCGCGATTCCTATACCAATTGTGTGGTATTTGAGAATAAGTAATTATTTCTACTGCAATTTAATCAAGCGTCTCCAAAATCCAATTTAGAGACATTGTTTGGATTTTAGAAGAAATTATTAATAAAAATATTTACCTTATTTGTATAAATATTAAGATAAAGTATTATTTTTGACCATTCGTTAATTTTCTATTACACTTAGAAACTAAATTATTAAATAAAAACTGAAATGACTTTGCAATTTATCAACCTTAAAGAAAAATTAGTCTTGTTATCATTAACTGCCCTATTGGCCGCAGGATGTAACAACAGTAATAAAAAAGAAAGTGATGAAATCCCACCAGTGGATAGTACTCAAAGTACAATACTGAATGTCAATGGTGAAATATTTAGTATTCCTTCGCCAATACAGACTGCTTTCTTAATTAAAAGCACTGGAGCAAAATATGATAAGACTATCTTGAATCCGGCTAATAAGTCAGCAAGTTATTCAACAGGATTTTCAAAAGGTGTAAACCTTGGTATTTATGGTGCGGATCTTGGTTATGTAACAATTTATGATCAGAATCAAGATGCGATTGGGTATTTGAACTCAGCAAAGAAATTAGCTGATGAATTAGGTGTTGCAGGAGCATTTGATGCAAAAACAATTGAACGCTTTCAGAAAAACCTTGGAAAACAAGATTCAATGCTAGTGCTAGTTGGTGATGCATATCGTTCGAGCGATACTTATCTAAAAAACAACGACAGAAATGATGTTAGTGGTTTAGTGCTTGCAGGTGGCTGGATTGAGAGTTTGTATTTCGCAACAAACGTTTACAAAACTAAAAACACAGAAGATGTTAAACGTAGAATTGCGGAACAGAAATCATCTTTACAAAGTTTGATTAAACTATTAAAACAATATTACAGCCAACCAGAATACACTGAGTTTGTAGACAATCTAGAAGATTTATCAACCGTTTACGATGGAATTGAATTTAAATACACTTATCAAAAACCATCCATTGACCCAAGCAACAAGATGACAGTGATAAACAGTAAATCTGAAATCAAAATTACTCCAGAACAGATTGAATCAATAACACAAAAAATAAAAAACATCAGAACCCAAGTTGTAGGATAACATTCGAATAGAGACACGTTCAACAAAAAAACAAAACGTAATATGAAAAAAGGATTTTTAAAATTGGTTTTATTAGTAAGTGGTTTCATTGGCATCAATACTGCTTCTGCTCAAGTTAATGATACGGTTGCAAATGCATGTGCAAAACATTTAGAAAAACAGTTTATCTCTGATGGACAACAATACCGCGCATTATTGATGAATACAGATGAAACAGCAGAGTTCCATACAACTCTTTATGGTGGTTCAGTCTACCGTATAGCAGCTTGCAGTGGATTATCGGATGGCAACTTGGTATTTAATGTATATGATTCAGAGAGAAATTTGCTTTACACAAATAAAGATTATAAAAACGCGCCTTGGTGGGATTTTAAAATCAGCAATACTCTAGATTGCATCATTGAAGCTAAACTAAATGGTGAAGGAGGACAAAGTTCAGGGAGAGCCGTTATTTTAATTGGCTTTAAACAACAGAAATAAAAACGCATATACTTAAATAAAAAGACATTAATTACTGAGGTAATAATGTCTTTTTTTTTCGAATGTAAAACGTATTAATATTAAAACATGAGTGAAAGAATATTGAAAGCCTTAATGCAAATGTTTGCTATAATTGCAAGGGTTGATGGCATTAACGATAATGGACGATTGATTGTTCAATCATTCTTGAAACAGCAATTAAATCAAGAATTGGTGGACCAATATCTTAAGATATTTGACGAATTTTTGGAAGCCCACCATCAAGTAACTAAGAAAAAAGATGGAACTGCAAAACGCACATCTTTGAATTCGGTTAAGGTTTTAAGAATTTGTACTCAAATTAATAGCGAGCTCACACAAGTACAAAAAGTAGTTGTTCTCATTCGACTAATCGAATTTATTAATTCTAATGTAGAAATTTCGGAACAAGAATTAGAATTTGTTAAAACTGTTGCCGAGACGTTTAACATTAGTGAGGATGAATACAGAAGCAGTATGGGGTTCATTCAAGCTAGTGTAGATGATGTTCCAGATTCAAGCCAAGTTCTTATTATCGATAATCGCCTTTCTCATAATTTAAGAGATACAAAACATGTTTTTGCGGAAGGAGTAACTGGTCAAGCAAGAGTACTATGGATACAAAGTGTTAATCTTTACGCACTACTCTATTTTGGCAAAAGCGACTTGTACCTCAATGGCCAAATACTTACATCTGGTAAAGTTTTCATTTTAACTCCAGGTTCATCATTAAGAAGTTCAAAGGTAAAACCAGTATATTATAGCGATATACTAAGTGCCTTCATGAGCGACACTTCTAAAGCAAAGGTATCGTTCACGGTTAATAATCTTGAATTTAAATTCAAAAGTGGAAAGTTAGGTTTACGTGATATAAATTTTAGTGAAGACTCAGGAAGACTCATTGGAATCATGGGTGGTTCCGGAGCAGGAAAGTCAACATTGCTAAATGTTTTGAACGGTAACGAAACTCCAAGCGGTGGTTCTGTGAAGATTAATGGAATTAATATACATACTGAGAAAAACAAAATTGAAGGAGTTATCGGTCACGTTTCTCAAGATGATTTGTTGATTGAGGAACTAACGGTCTTCCAAAATTTATTTTACAATGCAAAACTTTGTTTTGGCAACAAAAAAGACAATGAAATTTCTGATTTAGTAGTTGAAGTATTAACGAGCATAGGCTTAATCGAAACTCGTGATTTAAAGGTTGGAAGTCCACTTGAAAAAACAATATCTGGGGGTCAACGTAAGCGATTAAATATAGCCCTTGAATTAATTCGTGAGCCTTCTGTTCTTTTTGTTGATGAGCCTACATCAGGTCTTTCATCGAGAGATTCGGAAAACATCATGGATCTTTTGAAGGAGCTTGCCCTAAAAGGCAAATTGGTTTTTGTGGTTATCCATCAGCCTTCATCAGATATTTTTAAAATGTTTGATAAACTATTGATACTTGATGTTGGTGGATATCCTATTTATTATGGCAACCCCGTAGACTCTGTCATTTATTTTAAGACTGTTGTTAATCATGCCAACAACAACGAGAGTGAATGTATTGAATGTGGGAATGTAAATCCTGAGCAAGTTTTTAATATCATCGAATCAAAGGTATTGGATGAATATGGAAATATTACTCGAAACAGAAAGGTGTCTCCAGGTGAATGGAATTTACACTTTAAGGAAAAGATAGAAACAAAAGTGAATGAGGCTGTTGAACTGACTGAAATTCCGGAAAGCACTTTTAAAGTTCCAAATAAATTCAAGCAATTTAAAGTATTTATCACTCGTGATGTATTGTCGAAGTTAACTAACAAACAATACCTTTCGATCAATTTCCTTGAATCGCCTGTACTAGCCCTTATTCTTGCATATTTCGTGAAGTATACGAATTTGGATTTATCTAATAAGGTTGGTTACACCTTCCGTGAGAATGAAAATATTACCGTATACATGTTCATGGCTGTGGTGGTTGCTCTTTTTATAGGATTGACGGTTAGTGCCGAAGAAATTATTAAAGATAAGAAGATACAGAAACGAGAATCTTTTCTAAACCTTAGCAAAGGAAGTTATATATGGAGCAAGATTGTAATTATGTTCATACTCTCTGCAATTCAAACGTTCATGTTTATCCTTATTGGAAATTACATACTTGAAATTAAGGGGATGTGGCTCGAATATTGGTTAGTACTATTTACCACTTCTTGTTTCGCGAATATGCTTGGATTAAACATTTCAGCGAGTTTTAATTCGGCAGTTACTATATATATTCTAATTCCATTCTTAATAATTCCACAGTTATTATTCAGTGGCATTTTGGTGAAATTTGACAAACTTAATCCAACAATTACTTCTCAAAGTGAGGTACCTATTATAGGCGAGGTTATGACTTCTCGATGGGCGTTTGAAGCCTTAGCTGTGAAACAGTTCAAAGATAACTTGTTCAACAAACGACTTTATAAATATGAGAAAGCCATACATATTGCAACTTTTAAGAAGGACAATTGGTTAACTGCAATGCAAAACAAATTGAACAATTGTGAAAGCGATTATAAAGATCCATCTAAAAAGAAAGAAGTCACTGACGCATTAAAAATGTTACGAGACGAAATCATTAAAGAAGAAAGCACACTAGGGCTAAAATTAAAATGTGATGACAAGGATAATCTTACAATTGAAAATTTTAACTCAACGGTAGCTCAACATATCAATGAATTTTTTGAGTCAATTAAAAATTACTACATCAAATATTCAAAGAACGCAAGAGATCGATCTCAAGATGTAATTTTAAAACTAACCAAGGATAGTGCATCAAATGCAAAGTATTTGAAGGAACAGGACGATTATACCAATGAAAGCTTGAATGATTTGGTTACCAACAAAAATTCTCTACTAAGAATTTTGGACTTGAACGGACGATTTATTCAAAAACAAGACCCCATATACTTAGACCCTTCAAACTCTAATTGGGGTAGAGCACATTTTTATGCTCCACGTAAGAAATTTATGGGCATTTTTTATGATACTTTTAATTTCAATTTATGTATCATCTGGTTGATGACTTTAACTTTTGGCATTACACTGTACTTTGATGTGTTGAAGAAGTTAATTAACTCACTAGAAAACCTTTTTAGCAAATTCGGAAAGAAAAAGAACTAGCACATTATTTTTCTAATATTCCTTTTATTTGAGGTTTGAAGTATAGTTTGCTTTTTAATATCTTCCCACCTTCACGGAAAATGGGTTCACCTTTTTCGTCAAGTTTACTCATATTGTTTCTTTAGATTTCGTCAAAAACATCTTCTGTTTTGTGCTGTAAACCATGACGTAAAATAGTACCAAATAAAATATATAGTTGATCACCTAGCGCATCTGCTATCTCAACAATATCTCCTTCTTTACATGCTTGAAGGTATTCTTCGTTCTCCTCTTTTATTAAGTTGTACCTCAATGTATATTCGTTTTCCCCAATCTCAGCAGTTGGTACATAACGATTTCCAATTTTAAATACATCATGAAACTTCTCTACAAGTTTTATTTTGCGAATAAGTGTTTTTTCATTTTCAGGAAATGCATTATCAATTTTCATTTGACTAGGGTTCTATTTCTTTTTCTTTGCTTTATACTGAGCATTCAACCCATCCACAATTTCATTTGTAATATCGAGACTATCATTTGCTAGTAGCACTATTCCTCCAGGTCCACTTGTGTAAGTGAGTATATAATTATATTTACTCGTTTTGTTGTATTCTTTAACATAGTCAACAACAGTTTTACGTACCTCTTCATTACTTTTTTGAATTTCTTCCACTAGAGTTTGCAATTGAGCTTCCATTTGGTCAAGTTCTTCTTTGCGTTTTGTCAAATCTTCCTGTGCTGAATTGCTCTGATTCTCTGACAAAAGACCTTGACTAGCCTTTTGTTGGAATTCCGCATAATCTTTCTGAAGCTTTTGCCCTTTTGCTTGATATGCACTTTCAAGTTTACTCTGCTTTGCTTGGGCAACAGAAGTTAAATCCTTAACATAATCGTATTTTTCATTCAAAATATCACTATTGAGATAAACTATTTTTGACGCTTTAATTTCTTTCGGCATCTGCACCATTGGTTTTGCTAACCGCAAAGAATCTGTTGTTTTAGTTGCTAAATCAACTGTCCGATTTGGAGTAGAAAAGTGAAGATAATACAAGAAAGCAACAGCTGCTATAAGGATAACGTTTAAAATTTTCGAGAAATTCATAATGAGGAAAAGTTATAATTGTAACAAATTTAAAATAAAAAGCACCCCAAAATAATTTAGGGTGCTTCTCATACTGTTAAAAAGTACTAAATTAGTGTTTAGCCAAGTAGTCAGCTACACCATCATGCGATTCTTTCATTGCTACATCTCCTTTATGCCAATTAGCTGGACAAACTTCACCATTTTCTTCAAAAAATTGCAATGCGTCAACCATTCTCAAGGCTTCATCAACATTTCTTCCTAATGGAAAATCATTGATTAATTGGTGACGAACGATACCATTTTTGTCAATCAAATACAATCCTCTGAATGCAATCATAGGACCCGTTGCAGTTAATTGGTCATTACCATCAACATCATACTCACCGAAAAGAACATCATAGTTCATTGAAATTATCTTTGTTGTATCAGCAACTATTGGGTAGGTAACTCCTTGAATCCCACCTTTTGCTTTTGGCATTTGTAACCATCCCCAATGCGATTGTTCTGTGTCTGTTGAACACGCTACCACAGCAACATTTCTTGCTTCAAATTCTTTTAATTTTTCTTGAAATGCGTGCAATTCTGTTGGACAAACAAAAGTAAAATCTTTTGGATAAAAGAAGAATATTACGTGTTTTTTACCAATAAATTGATCTAGAGAATATTCATTAACTATTTCTCCTCCATTTACTACTGCTTTTGCCATGAACGATGGCGCTTTTTTTCCTACTAATGACATATGTTTTTATTTTTAAGTTTATTGATTTATAATTAGAGTGCGAAATTACAAAAATAAAGATTACTAAATTTAATTAAGGGAAGAAGAAATGTATTTTAAACAATACTAAATAAAGCAAAACTTGCACCTAGCATTATGATGACGAATTTGATTAAGTTAAAACGATGGTTTTCGGTTGATTCGAAAAGTATGGTAGTTGAAATGTGCAAGAAAATACCAATTACTACGGCCATAATTCGATCGAAATACACTGAAAAGTTTCCAATTAAATTTTCTCCAATGGCATAACTTGTAAGGGTACCTATGGGTGTAATTGATGCAAAAACAACTAACCACAGGATAGCCCTTGATTTATCGATATGAGATTGCAATAGCATTGTCATCAAAGCCATTGCAATTGGAATGTTGTGCATAACTATGCCTGTCAACAACGAAGAATGAGAATCGGTCATTAAATTTGCTAGTGGCATTCCTTCCAGAAATGAATGAATGGAGAGCCCAATCATCATTGCAAATGGGAAAGCGTGATTTTGATGCTTATGCACATGAATGTGACCATGTTCAATTCCTTCTGAGAAAAACTCAAGGAGTATTTGGGCAAAAAAACCAATCAATATGTAGATACCAACATTAGGTGTTTTTGATAAATATATTTCCGGTATTAAATGTAGTACACTAATTGCGAATAAATAAGCACCACTGAAAGAAAGAATTAATTTTAAGTTTTTACTGCTGATTTCCACAAAAAGAATAGAAAGGCCGCTCAATATAACGGACAAAAAGAGAAGTAGATACATCCAAATATTCATCTTTATTTCTTTTTAGCAATTATTATTAATCGATCAGAGTTGGCAAGATTAAAATCGTTTAAACTGTAATCACCTTTGACATCAACTATCTTGAGACTAGCTGCAGAGCAGTATTTTTCAAAGTCGCATAATCTTAGTGTTGAAACACTTTCCTCGAAGCAGAATTCCTGCTCATTATCTCTAAACGAAATCCTTTTTTTAATGAAATTATTTTCAATTCTTTTGTTGATTTTAAAGACAATTCCTTCAACGGTGATTTCTTCATCTTTTACTAAATTTGCTTTTGCCTTTTCAATATTCAAAAAATCAATCACCAATACACCATCCTCCGTTAATGCTTTACTCGCAGCTTGGATAGTTGCAAAATTATCTTCTTGATTCTCAAAGTAACCAAAACTAGTAAAAAGATTCACAATGTAATCAAAAGGTTTTGAGTAATAATCTTGCCGCATATCTTTTACAAAAAAATGCAGAGAATTGTTTTCATACTGTTTGGCAGCGTCAATACTTTTCTGTGATAAATCAAATCCAGTAACGTCAAGATTTTTCTTATTCAAATAAATGGAATGTCTTCCTTTGCCACAACACAAATCAAGAAAACGAGCTTCTCTTGATGGATTCAAATACTCAATGAGTTTATCTATAAACGATTCCGCTTCTTTATAGTTGCGATGTTTGTATAAGATATGGTAATAAGGTGTATCGAACCAATCTTCGAACCATTCTGTTTTCTCTTTTGTATCCATTTTCAATTCACAAAATTATAAATAATAAATTGCTATTTGCAAATAAAAGTATTGGTAATGCTAAAATGAAGCCTAATGGTTACTTACCAAATGATTCATCAGACCTGCTTAATATTATCAATTTCTTCAATCAATTTGAAGCTCACACGATGATAAGGTGTGATACCATGTTCCCTAATTGCATCTCGATGAACCTTTGTACCATAGGCCCTGTTATTCGACCATCCATAGTGCGGAAACTCTTCATGTAACTTGTCCATATAATCATCACGGTAAGTCTTAGCCAAAATAGAAGCTGCAGCTATGCTCATGTACTTACTATCGCCTTGGATGATGCAAGTATGTGGTATAAAATTATAAGATTTAAAGCGATTACCATCAATCAAAAGGTGATTAGGGGTAGTAGTTAATTTATCAATAGCTCGGTGCATTGCTAGTAATGATGCATTCAAAATATTTATTTCGTCAATTTCCTGCGCACTCACTCGCCCTACAGCCCAAGCTATTGCATTCGTTTCGATAATAGGGCGAAGCAATTTACGTTGTTTATCACTTAGTTTTTTTGAATCATCAAGAAGGTTGTTCTTGAAATTCTTAGGCAAGATTACAGCAGCCGCAAAAACATCACCAGCAAGACAACCTCTACCCGCTTCGTCACAACCTGCTTCTATTGCATACTTATTAAAATACCTTTTTAACATTGATAATCCTCTGTGATAAAACTAAGAATGTATTGTTTTCATAACACTCTCCCATAGAGCATTCGCTGTTTTGTCCCAATCGAAATTAAGTTTCCGCTTTCTACCTTTTAGTATCAATTCGTTTCTCAACAATTGGCTTGAGAAAATTGATGACATTGCCTTTTCAATCGAATCAACTGAAAATGGATCAACGAGCAAAGCTGCATCTCCAGCAACTTCTGGCATTGAAGTAGCATTCGAAGTAATTACTGGAACATCACAATTGAATGCCTCCAAAATTGGTATACCGAACCCCTCAAAATATGGCACGTACGTCAAGGCAAGAGCAGATGCTATCACTTTTCTTAATTCCACTTGAGACAATCTACCTGTGAATAATACATCTTCCTTGTGTTTCATCTTTAGATAAGTCATTTTGATTTCACTCGTCCAATAATATTTTTCACCCACTATCACAAGCTTAACGTTACTCTTTTGCTTTGTTTTAAAACTATCGAAAGCCTGAAACAAGCGTGAAATGTTTTTACGCGGATGCAAGGCTCCTACGAAAACAAAATAATCGCAACCATAAGTATATTGTTTTTTTGTAGCCAACTTAATCTCTTCTTCAACTGGTGTAAATTTTGCATTACAACCATTGAAAACAACATCAATTAGAGAAGGAGTGATGCCATATTGTTGGTGAATATCATTTTTCGAATACTCTGAAACAGTGGCTATTCGAGTAGCCTTTCGTGCAAACTTTGGAAAAAAATAACGATAGTACTTCCGTACCAAAAAGGAAACATCATTAGGATAATGTTCGAAATTTAAATCATGTATAACAGCCAATTGTTTGCAATTCGAACGTAACGACAAGTAACCGTCAGGTGAAATAAACAAATCAGGTTTGAATTTATTTAAGAATGAAGCAACCGAAAATTCGAACCACCAATAAAATAAAAAAGGATGGCGCGCAGGGGGAGATAAAATGATAGGAGTAATGTTGTCAGCAAATAAAAATTCTTCATCAAAGTCGCGATCAAATAAAAACACAAAATGATCATCTGGATGATTTTGAGTAATACGTTTCAATGTTTCGAAGGTAAACCAACCAATGCCTTCTAACTTATCTTTTATTAACAGTCTTGTATTTACAACTATCTCCAAGTCTCTCGTTTGTTATTTTACAAGAAATGAAACTGGCTTACCAGTGCATCCGTTCGGAAACTGAATATTCAACAACATAGCAATGGTTGCTGCTAGGTCAGTGATATAAACTTGTTCAGAAGAGCTTCCTTGTTTGATGTTCCATCCATAGAACAATAAAGGAACATGAGTATCGTAACTATAAGGTGAGCCATGCGTAGTTCCTGTTGGTGAATAGTCATCAATGTATGCTGGAAGGTAATTTACCAAAACATCACCCGAACGTTTCGCATTATATCCTTTTTGCATTAAATATCGCGAACCCTCCGTAAACTGACTGTTATTGAGTGTTGTTGCGGTTAGTACTTCCGCAACATCTGGCAATGTCTGTATCAATTCAGCTACCGATTCTTCAACCGATGAAAGGTTTAGTTTCTTTTCGTTAATCACTTTATGATTTAAAAACACTTGTTGATTGTGGTACGAAAGCACCAAGGTATCGCCATATAGTTTTTGCATCTGCTTTTTAAGTGTATCAATTATTTTCTTTTCGTGAACATAACCTGATGGGATTTTCAGATCCATTAAATAATTGGGTACTTCAGGTGCTGCATGGTCAGCGGTTAAAAACAATAAGGTATTGCTTTTCCCAATTTGCGCATCAATAAAGTTAATCAATTCGGCTAAGTCTTTATCTAAGCGAATGTAATCATCCTCTTGCTCCACTGAATTAGGTCCGTAGGCATGACCAATATAATCAGGAGAGGAAAATGAAATAGTGATAAAATCGGTAGTTCCCGACTTACCCATATTTTCACTTTTGATGGTTTCAATTGCAAAATCTTTTGTAAGTGTATTCCCAAATGGTGTAGTACGAATGATGTTCAGCCCGCCATTCAGCTTTTGTGTTTCAGGTAAATTGTGCGGAAAGGTTGGTTTTGTTTCCCCTTTTAGTATTGTTTCATATTTATTATCATCAGGTAAACTCTCGGTATATTGCTCAATTGGAAGCAGGGTGTTCCAAGGTTGACTCAGGTATTTTTTCGCCAATTCCTTTTTATTAAAATCACTCACCCAAGTTGGTAATTCTTTCATGTAATAAGTGCTCGAAATAAAACTACCAATACTACCATCGTACCAATAAGCAGCATTGGCTATATGGCCAGCGGGAAGTATAGCACTTCTATCTTTTAACGCCACACCAATCACTTTCGATTTCATGTTCGATGAGATTCTTAATTCATCAGTGATGGTGGTGGTAAGCATGTTCACTGGCGAACGTTTTCCTTCAGGAGCCGTTGTCCCTACTCCATATACAGTATTGTCTTGTACACAGTAAATATCCTTTCCTGATGTTTTATCATACCAATCGTTAGCAATGATACCGTGCACAGCAGGAGTAGTGCCCGTGTAGATAGATGTATGTCCTGGCCCAGTGTAAGTAGGAACATAATTATAATTGGTGTTTCGGCAAAAGAAACCTTCATTTACCAATTTCTTGAAACCATCATTATCAAATTTATCCCAAAACCGATAGATATAATCGTAACGCATCTGATCGATTACAATGCCTACCACAAGTTTTGGCTTAGCATTCGAATTAATTGCTGATGAAGGTTTTGGAGCCACCATTGTTTTTACAGAAGGGTTTTGAGCCGATATTGCAAAAACAATACTCACTAAACATAAAACACTTGTTATTCTTTTCATTTAATTTTTATTATTTCGTAAATCGATAATTGTTCAACATTAAAATTCTTTTTCGCCTTCCATGCCAAACATTTTTCCTGTTTTCCATTGATTCACATCTTTTTTCATCAACTTGCTATTTCTGTCGGTAACTTCTTTTGCATCCAAATCATTTAAGTCGGGTTTGCCAGCATTAACCCATGCTGTGTACCAAAAACTAGCCACACTCTTAGTTGATAACTTCATTTGATTTTCCACCATACCCTGTAAGTTGGTGTGGAATGCAGTTGCATACTCATCACTAAAAATGGAGCTATGAAATTTGTTCTTCATCACTTCTCCCTTTTCATCCTTTTTGTACATCTTAGCTTCTCCCATTTTCTTTCTCAATTCCATCTCAATGTCGAGTGTTTTGGTAACAAGAGCATGTGACGAATTGATGATGTTCCATATTTCGTTATGCACATTATCGATGTATTTAGCATCGCCACAATACAAGTTGTACTTACTACCAAACATCTCAGGCAACTGAGCTTCCCACAATGCATGTATTCCTTTTTGATTTGTTTTTTGTCCATCATGATTAGCCGAGGTATGAAATGGCATGTGTGCATCGCCTATATAATGACCCAAATCAGCAGCAATGAAAAGAATTTCTGTTTTTCTTTTTTCTTTCATCGATTTGGTAAGTTTCTCCATCATCTCCTCGATGTACCAAGGCAAAAATCCATTAGCCGAAAGGAACTTATCATCATACTTTGCTTTTGCTTCACTCATTGTTTTTGGTAAACTATCCATCGAACCAAAGTTTTCTAAATCGATGAAGTGGCGAGGGTTTTCAGCTTTATCACTCAAGGTATATTTTCGCAAATCAGGAACGGTTGATTCTTGTGTCACAAAATCGATGTGATTGTAAAAGAAGGTTTGCATCGGTTGAGGTAAAGCCAGCACAGCTCCTTTATTGATGTGTTCGTGGCCGAATATTCCCCACGAGACCAATACTGCTGAGATGCACACTGCACCGATTACTAAAAATGTTTTTTTCATATAATTAAATTGAATGTTTGGTTAAAAAATAAATGAACGAAACACATACTGCCACGCTGATAAGTATATTGGCAATGGCTACTACCGCATTGCCTGTTCGGAAAAGTTCTACTGTCTCGAAACTAAAGGTAGAAAACGTTGAGAATCCTCCACAAAAGCCTACCACTATCAATATTCGCAGTGTAGGGTTGTTTCCCACTTTCTCAGTAAAAAAACCTACAGCTAGGGCAAGTACTATGCAACTAATAATGTTCGAAAGTAGCGTAGCAAGCGGGAATACCGATTTGAATTGCTGACGTACCAATTCCGAAATTCCATACCGAGCAATGCTCCCTAAACCTCCTCCCAAAAATACTAAGAATAGATTATTCATACATTATTCCAACGTTATGCTTTTGTAATATGGGCGCAAATGTAAACATTGAAAAGCATTTTTTCAGGCTTTTGTAATTCGATAATTCAAATAATGTAATTTCGCACTAAATAATTAAAACAAAAATGGCGAAAATAAAATTTGGTAAATGGGTAGGTAGTGGCTTAGGATGGGCGTTTGGAGGTCCTTTGGGAGCAGTGTTGGGTTTTGCATTAGGCTCAGCGTTTGATGCTGCCGATGTTACTGTGCAACGCGATGGCAAAACCACCTATAGTTCGTCACAGCCACAAGTAGGCGACTTTGCAGCCAGTTTGCTTGTGCTTTCGGCTGCCGTGATGAAAAGCGATGGCAAAATGATGAAAAGCGAACTGGAATTTGTGCGCAAGTTCCTTGTTCAGCAGTTTGGCGAAGACCATGCTATGCAGCAAATGCTATTGCTCAAAGAAATTATTAAACAAGAAATCCCATTACAACAAGTTTGTTTTCAAATAAAGCAATACATGCCTGTGGCCGAACGATTGCAAATCATTCATTACCTATTTGGCATTTCAAAAGCCGATGGACATGTGCACGAACTCGAATTGCAAACGATACAAACCATTTCCAATTACCTTGGCATCAACCCTGCCGACTTTGCTTCCCTCAAAGCCATGTATTTCCGCGATGTGAACAGCGATTATCAAATACTCGAAATAGAACCAACAGCTTCGGAAGAAGAAATTAAAAAAGCGTATCGAAGAATGGCGGTAAAATACCACCCCGACAAAGTTATTTCGCTTGGCGAAGAAGTTCAAAAAGCGGCTAAAGAAAAGTTTCAAGTGCTGCAAGCCGCCTACGACAACATCAAAAAACAAAGAGGGATATCTTAGTTGGTATACTGCACAACTAGCTAACTAGGCTGCACTTGCTCTCTCATTAAACTTTTCGTTTGTTTTTTCGTCCAAAAACAGAACGAACCCTGATTTAGTGGGCATTTTAATTGTAACAAACAACAACACAACATTACCAAACAAGATGAATCAATAAAACACAGCAAAGCCACTTGTGAGAAATTTCAACACTTTCAACACCTTTATTTTTTATTGCTTTCTTGTCATTATTGGCACTCATCATTGCGTGGCTCAGTCGAGCGACACGTTGAAATCAAAACCTAATCAAACTCCAACTTACACTGATAAAACAGCCACCGAACTACAAAACGAATTAGATGTTGGCGATATTTTCCGACCGCTACTGTTCGATGCTAAACAATATATCAAACGCAAAAGATTACGAGCACCTCAGATAACTGACGATTCCATTGTCCTTATCAATCCGCTTACTCACCCCATTTTACACACCGATTCGGTATGCATCAAACCTGGCAAGCTCAATTTCGCTTATTTCCCTGCTGTAGGCTACACTCTGCAAACTGGCACCACTGGCATCTTGGCAATGAATATTTCTTTCTACACCGGACAATGCGACAATACAAACATTTCGGGCATCAACATCAATCCGCAAATCTCTTTCAACCATCCTCAGTTTTTGTTGCCACTCAACTTTAATATCTGGACCAATAAAAACAAAATCGATTTGACGGGCGATATGCGTTATTACAAATACCCCACTTATACCTACGGTTTGGGAGGTTACACCCAACTTGCGGATGCCAATTTAATCAACTACAATTATGCCCGTGTTTACCTCGAAGCACTCAAACAAATTGCCAAATCGAAATTTTATGTTGGCATAGGTTATAATTTAGATTATCATTTCGACATATACGAAGAAGGCAAAGGCACCGACTTTTCGGTTTATAACGAAAATCTCAAACATACCACCTCATCAGGCGTTAATCTCGATTTGCTTTACGACAGCCGTAAGAACCAAAACTACCCCGAAAACTCTACCTATGCCAGCCTTTGTTATCGCTACAATGCCGAACTATTAGGCAGCGATGAAGATTGGCATTCCATTTACTTGGAGTATAAAAAATACATCAACCTGCCCAACAATTCGCACAACGTGCTTGCCCTGTGGAGTCTCGATTGGTTCACCTTTGGTGGCAAGCCGCCTTATTTCGATTTGCCAAGCACCGGTTGGGACAATTTTTCGAACACCGGCCGAGGATACATCCAAAGCCGACTGCGAGGCCCAAGCATGGTGTATGCCGAAGCCGAATACCGTTTCCGATTCCTCAAAAGTGGGATACTGGGTGGCAGCATTTTTGCCAATGGCGAAAGCGTTTCGGAATGGGGAAGCAACCGGTTCGAAACCATATTACCAGGGGTTGGGGCTGGTGTTCGCATCAAACTAAATAAAATTTCGGGAGCTAACCTTGCCATCGACTATGGTTGGGGAATGGGAGGCTCTAGCGGTTTGTTTTTTAATATCAACGAGGTGTTTTAAAGATTGAGTTCCACGCATACAACAACTAACAACCAACAACCAAATAGGGGCAGGCAGTTCATCACGCTTCGTTTCCTTTCCTCCCGCTTTTCCTTCCAATCTTTTTCTTTGCCCGAAAAGGACAAAGAAAAAGGATTTCCAGTCCAATCAGGTGCAGTTAGTAAGGGCATCTTTCTTCGGCACCTGTCCCGATACTTCGGGATTCGTAAATTAGTATGATTCGTATTTCGTAAAGTCAGTTATTCCTTAATCACCTTCCTCCTCACCACACCCTTCTCCGTTTCCACCTCCACAAAGTACACCCCTGCCTTCCACCTACTCACATCTATCACCACTTCTAACTTTAAACTTTCTAACTTTAAACTTTGAACCAATTCCCCTAACACATTATATACATTTACAGTCTTTATTCCTAATTCTAAATCCTGAATTCTTAATTCACCTGTAGTAGGGTTGGGGGAAATAGTGATGTTTGTGTTCTGAGTTAATTCATCTATCCCAGCTGGAACACTTCCCGAAAAAGCAAGGTCATCTACATAAAGGTAATCATTTGCAACATAGTTAGCTGCATTGTGACCACTACTAGAAGACATCATTATTAATGCAGAATCAGGGAAATTTCCATTTAAATAATTCAGCGGAATACTGAAGGGAGTCCAACTCGAAATAGTACCTGCAAAAATAAATTTATTACCAATTCCAACATAATTTCTACTCAGAGTAATAGAATTCCACTTAGAAAGAAGTACTTCAATGTAAGCGGTATCGTTCCCTGTTTCTTTGCTTTTATATTGCCCCGTTAAATATTGAGGACGCACACCGCACTCAAAACCTGGTGCGATGCCTGCAAAACTTTGCGCACTAGAAACTATTGCAGAAGTAGGGTTTACACCTGAAATTTGTTTTGTTGTAAGCTTAACATAAGAAGAACCTACAGCTCCTGGACTGCCTATTTCACATGTAAAAATACCCGAACTTGCAGTGAATTGGTTAAAACTGCACCATGAGGTGGGGTCGCTGTATATTCCATGGTTTGTCCAGTTTTCAAATCCCGCATTAGGTATTGATTGTGCTATTAAACTATTTAAAACAATTAGGAATGCTATTGAGGCTAATAAATTTTTCATATAAATCTCGTTTGTTTTTTTACCATGGTATATGATAATTACCTGTTCCTCCCATGTTTAAATAAATGCTATCGTGAATATTGGATGTCATTCCATTTTTAATCTTAGTTAAATAAATATGCCACATACCCATAGGGTATCCACCAAAATCATTAATCTGGGTATAGTTAATGTTAGAGCCTGCTCCCAAATCAACTTCCCATAAGTTTTGAGGCATATTGCGATGAAAAACAGGTTGACTCAGCTTAATTTTGATAGAATCAGGAGGTGTGATATAAGTGCCGTTTGGTAGTAAGAAATTAATTAAATAAAATGTTCCCTGAATCCCTAAATGTAAAAAATTACTTGGATTATCTTTATTAATTTCTCCCGATATGCCAGAGTGTCCAAAATCAGATAAAGGGTTTCCTCCAATATAATGATCTAGGTTATCAATTGTAACAATGTATGTATAATCAGAATTGTGATTTATTGAAAAATTGCTAAAAACAAAATCACCGTTTGCATTCGTGGCAGTTGAAATTTCATCACTGCTGCTTTTTTTATTAAATATGCTAGAATGAGAATAATTGGTAAAAAGATGTACGGTAACATTAGCCCAACCTGAATCAGTACAATTATTTTTTACATTTCCTGAAATATTTACCACATCGATTTGATCTTTTTTACATGAGTTAAATAAAACCAATACAAGAACAATTGCCATAAATACTTTTTTTATCATCTTGCTATTGTTATTTACCCGCTGGCGCAGGCGTGTTTCGCCTGTGCCATTTATTATGTGGCGTCTCGCCACAACACATTGTTTTTTCATCCCCCAAATATACATATATTATATAAGTATAATCCAAAATCTTCCGCCTACCCACTCCGTCACCCCTCTCCGGAGAGGGGCCGGGGGTGAGGTCTCTCAAAAAAAAGTCTTGTTTCAGCACTCACCTCCACAAGACTTCCCACACCTCAAATCCTAAATCCTATCCCAAAGCTTAGGGACTAAATCTTTAATCCCAAATCCCATCTCTAAGCCTCAATCTCCGTAATCATGGGCGGCAACTCATCATCCAATATCGTTCCCAACAACAAAGTAATATCATCATTAAACTTTTTTCCTCGTAGTGCTGCATCTAGGTCAGCTCTTTGTACATCTGTCATTTTGTTTTTGCGTCCTACATTTCTCAGACGACTTTATTAAATAATTAATTCCCGTTTTTTATTTACTTATTAATTCACTTTTTACTATTTCAAAACTCACTTTTACTTTTTTTGCCACCCATTTTACTTTTCAAAAACCACTTTTTACTATTTCAAAACTCACTTTTACTATTTTTCGACCCCATTTTACTTTTCAAAAAACCCTTTTTACTATTTCAAAACTCACTTTTACTTTTTTTCGACCCCATTTTACTTTTCAAAAACCACTTTTTACTATTTCAAAACCCCCATTTTACTTTTTTTATCAAAATAGTAACCCTAAAAAACAAATAGTAACCCTAAATAGAGTAATAGTAACTCAAAATAGAGTAACAGTAACTCAAAATAGAGTAATAGTAACCCTAAATAGAGTAACAGTAACTCATAATAGAGTAATAGTAACTCAAAATAGAGTAATAGTAACTCAAAATAGAGTAACAGTAACCCTAAATAGAGTAACAGTAACTCAAAATAGAGTAATAGTAACCCTAAACAGAGCAAGAGTAACTCATAACAGACTAATAGTAACCCTAAACAGAGTAATAGTAACTCATAACAGACCCATAGTAACTCATAACAGACCCATAGTAACTCAAAACAGACAAATAGTAACCCTAAACAGAGTAAGAGTAACTCATAACAGACCCATAGTAACTCAAAACAGACTAATAGTAACCCTAAACAGAGTAAAAGTAACTCATAACAGACCCATAGTAACTCAAAACACTCAAAAAGTAAAATTTCAAGTCAAAAAAGTAATATTAAGGAACAAAACCATAAAAACCCAAATGACCTAAATCACCCCAATCACCTATTTACTATTACCTAGTGCCTATTCGCTGATACCTAATTGAGTGCCTTTGTTAGGTAATCAAAATCTTCGAATTGCTTTTCTGCTAGTTTGCCCGAGATTCCTCGCTTCGCTCAGAATGACGGGCTATATTTATTAAAGGAGGAAAGAATGAAAGGCGGCAAAGCCGCCTTTCATTCTTTCTCATCACCCCAAAAGAAGGCTGTCATTTCGAACGAAGTGAGAAATCTCATTCTTAGTGAATAGCGAAATGACATTAGGCAATGGGGACTGCTTCACAGTGAATAGCAAAAAGGTAATAGAGTGCATGGTGTAACATTGAACCTGTTCGCTATTGCCTATTCGCTGATGCCTAATTGAATGCCTCAGCGGTAAATCCATTGCAAAAATGCCTTCATCTCTTACGTTGAAAAAAAAACAAGATATGTAACCATAGTTGCACACCAACTCGTAAGAAGTAGGTACTTTTGTGCCGAAATAAAAAACTGAGGAAAGATGAAATATGTAATAATAGGTGCTGTGGCAGGTGGAGCAAGCACTGCTGCTAGGCTTCGCAGACTAAACGAAAAAGCCGAGATAGTGATATTTGAAAAAGGAGAGTTTATATCGTATGCCAATTGTGGCTTACCTTATTATATAGGCGATGTGATAAAAGACCGAAATGCACTGTTTGTGCAAACGGCAAGTGCTTTCAACAAGCGTTTCAACATAGATGTGCGCACCCTTACGGAGGTGATAGGCATTGATACCCAAACAAAAACAATAACCGCACGCAACCAAACCACGGGCAAGGAATACACCGAAACGTACGACAAACTAGTGCTTTCGCCCGGTGCCGAGCCCATACGTCCTCCATTAACGGGCATTGGCTTGGAAGGAATATTTACACTTAGAAATGTAAGCGATACGGATTATATAAAAGCATTCGTGAAACAGGCTTCGGTGAAAAAAGCAGTGGTGATAGGTGGAGGATTTATAGGACTGGAAATGGCCGAAAACCTACATGCACTGGGCATGGATGTTTCCATCATCGAAATGGGCAACCAAATATTGGCTCCTCTTGATTTTCCGCTTGCGGCCATGGTGCAAGAGCATATCCGCTCGAAAGGTGTAAACCTGATGTTGAGCTCGGCTGTGGAAGGATTCGAAAAAACAAATAGCGGACTACGAGTGATGCTAAAAGGCGGAGAGGCGCTAGAGGCTGATGTGGTAATCATGTCGATAGGTGTAAAACCGGATACCAAACTAGCGGTGAATGCTGGGCTTAAACTAGGCGATGCACGAGGCATTTGGGTGAATGAATTTTTGCAAACCTCCAACCCCGACATCTATGCGGTGGGCGATGCCGTTGAATTTACCAACCCCATCACACATCAATCTATGAACACCTATTTGGCTGGTCCGGCTAATAAACAAGGACGAATATGTGCCAACAACATAGTGCTTGGCAACAAACAAGCCTATCATGGAGCCATCAACACGGCCATTGTAAAAGTGTTCGACTTAACAGTAGCCACAGCAGGCACAGCATCGAAACACCTTGCAAAGGCAGGAATAAAACATCTGGTATCGACCACACATAGTGGTTCGCATGCAGGATATTATCCGGGAGCTAAACAAATGAGTATACAAATAGCATTTGCTCCCGAAGATGGAACGCTGTTGAATGCGCAGATAGTTGGCTACGATGGAGTAGACAAACGAATAGACACGCTTTCATCGGCCATTGCGAGAGGAAGCAGCATTTACGAACTTACCGAATTTGAACATGCTTATGCTCCGCCTTTCTCATCGGCCAAAGACCCTATAAACATGGCAGGTTTTGTAGCCGAAAATATTTTGCAAGGAAGGTTATCGGTGTTTTATTGGAACGAATTGGACAGGGTTAATCCTGAAGACATATTGCTGGATGTGCGCACCCAGAAAGAGTTTGAAAGTGGACATATTAATACTGCAGTGAACATTCCGGTGGATGAAATTCGTGCAAGATTGAATGAACTGGATACTTCCAAAACCATTTACATCTATTGTCAGGCTGGCCTTAGAGGATATTTGGCACAACGCATATTAAAACAAAATGAGTTTGATAAGGTGTTCAACCTTTCGGGAGGATATCAACTGTGGAAGGCTTGTGAGCGCGAAACCGAACTTGGCAAAAAGAAAGAAAGCGGGTTTTACGCTTAATCAATCAACGGCTTTATTTAGCATCGTGTAACATTAGTAGCAAAGCATGTGGCGATTGTGTTTTAACTTTGCAACGAAAAAAACAACCTTACGAATCGAGAAATGAATTTTGTATTAAAAAACAAGCTCACCCTAATCGGCATTGTGATAGGTGCATTAGGAGGCTTTTTGTACTATTACTTTGTTGGCTGCGCAAGTGGTACGTGTGCCATCACCTCGAAACCGCTGAACAGCACCTTGTATGGTGCTTTGATGGGAGGACTGCTCATGAATATTTTAAAAAACGATAAACCAAAGAACAATGAAAACGGATGAATTGAAAGTGGCCAATATGAAATGCAATGGATGTGCATCGACCATTATAAAGGAGTTAATGAAAATAGATGGTGTGAGTGAAGTGACGGTGGATAAGGAAAACGACACCGTTGTGATAACACACAACGAAGTAGAAAGAAAGGTATTAACAGCGGCCTTACTTCATCTGGGCTATCCCGAGGCAACCGAAAAGAACGGATTGCTGCTTCAGTTGAAAAGTATGCAAAGCTGTGTGATAGGAAAAATAAATGCAAACTAAACCTTAGAAAAACCAAAACGAATGCAAGCTAAATTTTCGGATATAATAAAAAGCGACAAACCTACCTTGGTTGATTTTTCGGCCGAATGGTGTGGGCCATGTAAAATGATGAAGCCAATTTTGGAAGAACTGAAATCGAATATTGGTGATGAGGCCACCATCTTAAAAATAGATGTGGATAAGAATCCTGCAGTGGCTAGTAAGTATCAAATACAGAGTGTACCAACCCTTATTTTATTTCATCAAGGAAACATAAAGTGGCGACAGTCGGGTGTGGTGCAAGCCAACGACTTGCAACTAATCATTAAAACACAAACTAAACATGCTTAAAGATAGTGTGTATTCGGTGGTTGGGAATAAGTGTCCACAATGTCATCAATCGAATGTTTTCAAGTCGAATGCAGTATTCAACTTAAAAACCTTCGACAAGATGAATGAATCTTGCTCTTGCTGTGGCATGAAATACGAAAAAGAACCAGGTTATTTTTATGGAGCCATGTATGTGAGTTATGCAATGGTAGTAGGGTGGTTCATCATCACGTATATAATCGATTCGTTTGTTGTAAAATCGGAAACATGGCAGTACCTGACTTTTTTCGTAAGCACCATCATCGTAATGATGCCAATTACCTTTCGCACCTCACGGTTGATTTGGCTTAACCTATTTGTGAAATACGACCCATCAAAAACAATTTATCATCATTCAATTAAACAATAAAGCAACTATGAAAATCTATTCCATTTTACTTATCGCACTTGTATCACTATTCTCAGCTTGTTCCATGGGGAACTCAGGAGGAGGGAAAGCAAAACTAGCAGCTAACGAATTTTCGGAGAAGCTAAAACAAACACCTACAGCCACACTCATGGATGTGCGCACACCCGAAGAGTTTTCGAAAGGGCATCTCGAAAACGCAATGAACATAGATTGGAATGGCGATAATTTCGAAAAACAAATCTCTTCGCTCGATAAATCAAAACCTTTGTTTATATACTGTTTGAGTGGAGGACGAAGCTCATCGGCAGCAAGTAAATTGCGCGAAATTGGGTTTAAAGAAGTGTACGAATTGGAAGGAGGAATTATGAAATGGAGAGGAGCCAATCTTCCTGAAACCACTGCTACCTCAACATCAAAAGGAATGACCATGGAGCAATTTAAAATATTGATGAATGCTGACAAGTCTGTGCTTATCGATTTTTATGCCGACTGGTGCGCTCCTTGCAAACGAATGCTACCCTCTCTCGAAGAAATCACAAGAGACATGGAAGACAAAGTAATTGTATTGCGCATCAATGTAGATGACAATCAAAGTTTGATGAAAGAGCTTAAAATAGACGAATTGCCTGTGTTGCAACTTTACAAAAACAAAACCATGTATTGGTCGAAAAAAGGCTATACCGAAAAAGATGAAATTGTAAAAGCAATACAATAGAATTAAAGACTATCGTTAATCAATAGGTAGCTTCATCAATTTGTGGCCTGAGAGAAAACACCAAATTCTTCAGTTTGGTCTATGATGTTAGGGAATGTAAATTACTTTTCTTTTCTTTGTTAAGAATTTTGATTCTATTAATTCTTAAACAAAAAAGCATGGTCTTAAAAATTACCCGTACAGCATTATTTATAGTAGTTGTTTTTGTTTTTCAAACAACAACCATTTCAAAAGCGCAATCAGTTTTAAATAAAGCTGAAGCCGAAAAATTAATTCAAGGCACCGAACTCATTCGATTCAACAAAAGCTCCGAAGTGCCTTCTTATATTCAATTCCGACATGGAGCTGAAAAAGATTTGAGTGAATTAAACCAATGGATTTACACGAGTCTTCACCTCGACCATACGATGGGCTTATTGCTTCTTTCTCAGGAAAAGGATAAATTAGGAATGATTCATTATCGATATCAAGAAACGTGTAATGGCTTTCCGATAGAAGGAACCATGTACATAGTACATACCAAAAACAATAAAATTGTTTCGATGAATGGTTTTATTTTTAATCAACTCACTAACTCGGTATCATCAAACAGTGTAACCGAAGAAACTGCTTTACAAAACGCTTTGACGTATACCCATGCTGAACGTTATCGTTGGCAAAATCCTGTATTAGAATCGCAGTTGAAAGAAACAATGAAGCAAGAAAATGCAACTTGGTTTCCAAAAGGAACACTTGTATATGCACCTTTTAAAGGTGATTTCAAAAAGAACAATTACCGCCTTACTTATAAATTCGACATCTATGCTGAGCAACCTTTGAAACGTAATTTTGTTTTTGTTGATGCCAATTCTGGTGAAATCATTTTCGAACAAAACAGAATAAAAGATGCCAATGTACCTGCAACTGGTGTAACAGTGTACAGTGGTAATCGCCCGATTATGACAGATAGCAACGGTGGAGGATATCGTTTGCACGAAACAGGAAGAGGAAATGGAATCATCACCTACAACAATTTGAAAGCAGCCAATCCAACAGGAACAACTGATTTCACGAATAGCACAACCACTTGGAACAATATTAATTCAGACCTTGATCAATATGCTACTGATGCGCATTGGGGAGCCGAAAAGACTTATGACTACTACGATTCATTGTTCAACAGAAATAGTATTGATGATGCAGGATTTGCTCTTTTGTCCTATGTTCATGTGGATGTAAATATGGTGAACGCATTTTGGGACGGGCAATCAATGAGTTATGGAGATGGCGATTCAACACAAGGCTATACCCCACTCACCACTTTGGATGTTACAGGACATGAAATTACACATGGACTAACACAATTTACTTCTAACCTTGGCAATGTTCCTGAAGGCGGGGCATTGAACGAAGGTTTCAGCGATTGTATGGGAAATTCAATTCGTCATTATGCTTTGAATTCGGGAACGATTGATTGGCTTATTGGCGACATGATTGGAGGTACTCCCTTTAGAGATATGGCAAACCCACATAATTTACAAAATCCAGATACTTACCTTGGGCAATATTGGGACGCAGTGAATCAAGAGGTACATCAAAACTCTACCATCCTTAGTCATTGTTATTATTTACTAGCCATGGGAGGAAGCGGAACGAATGACAATTCGGATGTTTATTCGGTTACACCATTAGGCATTGATGTAGTCGAACAAATTTGGTATCGAATGAATACGGTGTATTTAAATCCAAATTCGGATTATTCAGAAGCACGTTTATATTCCATTCAATCTGCCGTTGATTTATTCGGAGGTTGCTCACCCGAAGTAGTAGATGTTACTAATGCATGGTTTGCTGTAGGTGTAGGTGCCGCTTATGTTCCTGGTTCTACAGTTTGTAGTTTTACAGCTTCACCAACTAGTTATTGTTCGCTTCCAGCAAATGTACATTTTACCAATACCACAACAAATGGAGGTGGCTATACATGGTATTTTGGTGATGGTACAACAAGTAATTCAAACGACCCTATTCATACTTATATGAATGCGGGAAACTATACCGTTAAACTATTAGCGAATAGTTCTTGTGGTATGGACTCAATCACTACTGCAAATCTTATTTCCATTGTACCACTCACTTCTCCTACTGTGAATTCACCTGTCGCCACAAGTTGCGGAAGCCCAGCAACACTAACCGCAAACGGAGTATCATTGTCTTGGTATAGCTCACCAATGGGCGGTAGCGCGCTTGATACAGGAACAACCTTCATTACGCCACTTCTGAATAGTACAACCACTTTTTATGTACAAAGCGCAGTAAGTTCTCCAAGTGTGTATTCTACACCCATAGATAACACCATGGGAGCGGGTGGCAATTTCACGAACACCAATACTCATTATCAAGTATTCGATGTAAACCAACCTTGCACATTGGTCTCGGTTTTGGTATACGCCACCAATGCTGGAAACAGAACAATAACCTTAAGCAATTTTGCAGGAACAGTGCTCAATACTGCTACTGTCAACATTCCGAATGGACAAAGTAGGGTAACACTAAATTTCCCACTTACAGTTGGCAGCAGCTTTCAGCTTGGATGTGGCGGCAATGTAAATCTTTACCGCAATTCAGCAGGAGCATCTTATCCGTATAATGACCCTATTGGGCTAGTGTCCATTACAGGTAATGATGTACCCGACCCTGCTCGCTATTATTATTTTTATGATTGGGAACTTCGTTCTGCTCCATGCACAAGCGCACTTGTTCCTGTAGTTGTGAATGTTTCAGGAGGAATTTCTCCTTCCTTCACTTATACACAATCAACAAATAGTGTTTCTTTTACAAATACATCTCAAAACGGAACAAGTTGGATATGGAATTTTGGTGATGGGAATACAGATATTACCCAAAATCCGGTTCATACTTTTTCAGCAAACGGCACATATACCGTTACTCTTCTAGTATCTACAGGTAGTTGTACGGATAGTATCTCTCAAACGATAACAATCTATGGCTTAGGAGTAGATAATGGCTCATCACTTGCGGATTTTGAATTATTACCCAACCCTACCGATGGTAAATTCGAATTAAGATTTACTAAATTGGGAAATGAGTCTGTAAGTATAAAAATCATAAATACACTTGGACAAACCATGCTTAAAGAATTAAGACATCTATCTTCAGGAAGAAATTCCATCACCTTTGATTTAAGTGATTTTAGTAATGGAATTTATTTTGTGCAAATCAATGATTCCAATAATTTCACTATAAACAAAAGGATAATCAAGAATTAGTTGAAAGTTCATTTTTTACTTCCATCATTAATCTTATATTTGCACCCCAATAAATAAAAAAACAAAAATTAGTAACAAAAACAATGGCAAATTCAGGAGACATCAATGTAGGATCAGTAATTCGTTTCAACGGAGAACTTTGTAAAATAGAAGAGTATCAACACCGCACACCAGGTAATTTACGTGCATTTTACCAAGCACGAATGCGAAATTTAAAGAATGGGAAGATAGTAGAGAATCGTTTTCGTGCTGGTGAAGCAGTAGAATTGGTTAGGGTAGATTACAAACAAATGCAATTTATTTATCCTGAGGGAGAATTCATTGTTTTAATGGATAACGAAACCTATGAACAAATTCACATTTCATCTATTTTGTTAGGTGACTCAATTAAATTCTTAAAAGAAGGAATGGAAGTAAAAGTATCTTTTGAAGGAGATGAACCAATATTAGCAGAGGCTCCTACTTTTGTTGAGTTAACTATTACTTATACTGAACCAGGTGTAAAGGGCGATACTGCAACGAATACTTTAAAACCTGCAACCATGGAAACAGGAGCTGTAGTAAACGTACCGCTTTTTGTAAACGAAGGTGAAAAAATAAGAATTGACACACGTACCAACTCCTACGTTGAACGTGTAAAATAATCAAAATAGAGATAATTCAGAACGCCTCGTTATTAATT
>Ga0194047_10000262_pt1 | contig 35776 bp, 39 predicted proteins | sample JunL225m_MetaG_2_FD_160070 | JGI IMG/M metagenome (GOLD analysis project Ga0194047, IMG submission 160070) | Anoxic zone freshwater microbial communities from boreal shield lake in IISD Experimental Lakes Area, Ontario, Canada - Jun2016-L221-5m | ecosystem: Environmental > Aquatic > Freshwater... | reverse complement strand
CCGATAGTTAGCATCATGCTACACGGTAACAATGCCATTTGTTACCGATAGTTAGCATAGCTAACTACTTTTTGAGTTCAAAATCGGTTTTCTGGTAAATCGGTAACATCGGTAACATCGGTAACATTTCGCTGCATTACAGTTGTTACCGATGCAGGGGTCATATCAATAACCGACTTTTCGGGGGCTAATGCCCTAAAACCTTTATCAGTTATTGTGTATATTCCCTCTTTTATTTTCTTAAGATATTCCTGTTTTACTAACCCGCCCATAGTTCTTATGAGTGACGATTTAGCACTTGCATTAGCTTCTATACCCAAAGCCTCGGCTACAGACTTCCAGCCCGCGCCAGAGGTTCTAAACAGGTCATTATCAAACACCTCAAGCACTTGTTTAATTTTATGACTTAATGCAGGGCGTTCTTGTATGATGTCGTCAGCGTTGGTGTACACTGGTACAAGGGTAGTAATATCCTTTTTGCGTTCCTCGTCATACCCGATTAAAATAGATTCCCACTTTATGTAACGAGGCTCGAATAGTTCTTCATCTTTAGCTTTAACGCAGGTTACTTTAGTTAAATCCCCTTCAACCGATAAATGAATTTGAGAATCTACCCAGTTACGCATCGAACTGCTGCCCTTTTCCCGCGTGGTATCCCACCCGGTATGATGTACAGTGACCACACAAGCCCCTGTAGCCTCTTTTACCAGTTCACAAGCGGAAAGATATATTTGTATATCCCCTGCTTTGTTTTCGTCTAACCCTTCGCTATTACGCGCTAAGGTATCAATTACAAGCATTACTGGTTTGATATGTTCTATTTCTTTTAAGAATATTTCTCTAGCTTCTGGGTTTTGCGGGGTAATAGAGCCGGGCCACAGATAAAAATTTTTAGGTTTTATACCAAACCTCTTGCGCCAACCTTTTACCCTACGCTTAATACCCGGCGCACCCTCCCCGGCTGCATAAATAACGGGCATAGTTTCTGATAACCTCAATGCTATATCCAACAGGAAAAATGTTTTCTTGGCTTGAGAAGGCCCGATTACCATAGCGGTGGAACTTGAGAAGAAGTAAGGTTCAAATAGCCATACCGGGTCTGGTATTTGGTCTAATTCGTCAACGGTGTATAACCGTTTTTTGGGAGTTGTTAGTTTAAGAAACTCGTTATAGGTATGCCCTTTAGCAAACCACTCAGTAACATCTTTGCCGCCGTCAAGAATTACCAGATTTACAGATTTAACTACTGACCTGATACTACTAATAACCATTGCGGCGTGTTCGTGACCGGGTTTATCGTTATCTGGTATAACAACTACCTTACGCCCCTTCAGGTACTGGTTATAAGTATCTTTCCACTTCTTAGCACCCATAGGGTTGCACGTTGCTACAAACCCATAAGAGAGCAGGGTATCAACGTCTTTCTCCCCCTCGACTATATAGACTGTTTCGTTTGAGTTGGCTGCTACCAACTCAGGCAGTTTGTATAGAACAGTTTCAATGCCATCAAGCGACCAAACCCACTCACCGTTACAAGCGGGAACACGTTGCCTGAAGTCTTTTGGTTCATACCTGATTGTTTGGTGTCTTATAGCCCCATCAAGGTCAACGAAGTCATAATATTTAATTGGTTGTGGCTTTGGTTTATCGGTAACAGTGGTATTGTTACCGTTAGTGTTACCGTTGTTACCGATTTCTAGCGGGCGTAATTCCAAGTAACTTATGTTATCCGGGTTATGGGTTATGCCGCAGCCGCATTTACCGTGCCAGCGATGGGCGAATGTGCCACTATTTTCATGTTGTGATAAATTTCCCGCGTATTGCTCTCTAGTGCAATGTACAAACTGCCCGTCATCTGAGATATACCCGTAACACCGCTCACCATTCCCGTGCGGCATGCTTTTATGACCGGTGCAAATCGGACAGGGATTAGATTTGGTGAATCTGTTATATTGCTTGACTGGCATGCTCATACCCATTGTTTCCTTAGACGTAAAAAGAAGGGGCGGGAATTACCCACCCCTTGTCGTTGATTAAAAATCGTTGTTTTCTTTCACCTTTGCTACAAACGTGACTTGTCTCTTTTCAGAGACTTTCAAAAAGTCCGAGATGTTGGAGTAGACCCGTTCGCCCTTTTCGGTAGTCTTAGAAGTGTTTTTGATCACCAGCTTGACTTGCCGCCCCATAATGTCGGCACTGCCAAACTTGCCGACCGTCTCCACTGGTGCGCCGAGGATAGCGGTTAGCATCTTGTACAGCTTAGACTTACGCGCTGCATCCAAGTACCCCATATTGACGTTAGGATTAACGGTGTACCGGAGTTCTTTCCCCGCAAACGCCTCGCCGTTTTCTTCGTCTGGAAGAATAGAGAAAAAATAATCTTGTACTACGCGCTTGTCATCTTTACCGAGTTCGGCAAAGCGGTTAATTTCCTCGCGCTTTTCACCAATTTTTACCAGCTTTGCAAAGTAGGTGTTTTCGGGGACAGTTGCCGACATCGCGGGCATTTCTTGAGGGGTAAAATCGTAAGATAGTTCGATAGTCATAATAAATTCTCCTTATGCTCCGTTCTTTTCAGAACGGTAATTGGCTATATTAACGCCATGTTGTTGTGCTAAATCGCACGTATATTCATAAGCGTGAAGAATACTAATCCATTTAGTTTCCAACTCGCCTATGTTTTGTGATGCTTTTTCCGCCTTGTTACGCGCAAGAACAGCCTCGCCAGCATCAAGGCGGTTTTCCAATGCCACAAGCGCGAGAATAAATTCATTCGCGTTGGTCGGCATCTTTTTGAAAGTATCAATTAGTATTTGTTTGCTTTTCCCCTCGTCTTTCATAAAACCCTTCCCGGCGATTAGTCCCGCCAGCTTGTGGCGGTTTGCCGCCCACCAAAGCAAGGTAGTGGTACGCCGTGCGTGGTGGTAAGCTGATAATATCTCGCCCTCGTCTTTGGCGAAGACGAAGTTTTTGTATAACGTGAAAGCCCACCCTTCTGACATCCCTGCCGCTTTGGAGTTCTCCCAAGCAATCATTAAGTTGTGTCCGCTAAAAATAGGGGTGTGCATCTTGCCGCTCCTTCTCTTTTTGCCGGAACAGGTCATTAGCATACCTGCGGTGACATTCCTCGTGAAATCGGGCAATTTCCCCGCTTTGCTTAGCGAGTGTGCGGTAGTCATCGCTATTTTTCAAGTCTTTCCCGCACCAGTCGCATTTTTTTATGATTTTCACAAATCTACTTTGTGCCTCCCCTCGCCATACAAAAAATGTTTTTGGCAAGGAGTGCAGAACCACATACCCAACGGGGCAAGTCTAGAAACACGGTTGGTAGAAAGGCATTTTGGGCAACTAGGGGTTTTCAATCGTTTTAGTCTCATCGCCCAAATACGCGCAACTTGAATCGAATCCATGCGGATTCGGTACGCGCTTTTTCGACCTGTGCCGTTTCCACATCGCGCCAGCGTTCCAGTATCTCGCTTTTATCGCTGTGGTGGGGGTCATTCGACCGTTCTACCGCTATCAATTCCTTAATTTCTTTAATATATTTAGGGTCTTCCATTCTCATCTCCCGTCTCTAAATAGATATAGCCATGCCAGCGTCATAAACAGCATAGCCAACCCGATTACGATATAATCCATAATTTCACCCTGACCTGTTCTTCCCCCCCCACCGACTTACTGCAATTTAATACCCTGACCCACGCGTCATTGCCTTTCCCCTGCTGAAAGATTGCGTCCAGCAGGAGTTTAATACGCCCGTCCAAGTCGCTGCGGTTGATGTCGCCCGCCAGCATTGTAAAGTCAAAGCTGACTCCAAGCGGCGTTCTGGCGGGTATTGCCAACACTAACACCGCATAGCTCACAAATTCTTGATAGTCCTGAGCCGCTTTGGTCTTGTACATGCGGCTCCGATGTATCCCGTACGCATGATTGGTGTTTGGCGGCAAGGCGGGAATCACGATGTCCAGCAGCATTTATTTCTTTCCCGACTTGGAGATAAGATACCCTCCGCCTAACGCTCCCCAAATCAGCAGTACAAACATTAATCCGCTTAAATTCTCCATTTGCTTCTCCTTTTCGATAAAAGGGCGCTAACTAACGCCCTTAGTTGACTTCTAATGGGTTTACATGAGTTTAGTAAAATCTTAAAAGACGCGTACTCCTTTCTTAGGGGATAGAAAAGGGCGACTGCTCGCCCCTTTTGTTTTTTTTTCCACAAAATACAGTAACTTTGAAAATACAGGCGAAAGATAAATAAAATTTAACTATCGACCTTGTGCTAGTGGCACTCGCCACTACTCAGTAACATCTTGATGCGACTGAGTAGAAGCGCGTGAACGCTCCTCTGTTGTCTGCTCAAAAGTCATCGGAAGTAGATGACGGCTGGGGAACTACGCGCCGTCCGGCTGCTGCTTGCTCGCCGTACCTCGCCAGTACCTCCGTTACCGCATCTCGCAACAATCTTGATAATGATATATCGCGACTGCTGGCGATATACCGGAGCGTGCTTTTAGTTGCGCTATCTATTCTTAATCTTATCTCAGTATCTTTTCGCATACTGTAATTGTAGCTACAAATGTGTTCAGTTGCAAATAAGATTTTCTTATGTGCATGTAGGTAAAAATAAGTAAAACTCTTATATAATAATATATTGACATATACATGTATATATTGTATTATATAAGTGTAAGAACAAAAAAAAAACAAGTCATCGAGGAGAAAAGCAATGTTCACAATGACCTTTACCCAAAACTCAAACAGCACCGTAACTAAAGTAACCCACGAAACAAAAGCTAAGGCTTCCAAATCCGCCCGCGATTGGGCGAAGATGTACACGGGCTTTGCGGTAGTTACTACCGATGGTGGCGAAGTAGTTTACACCACTGACGGTAGCAAGCCTAACAAAAATACCGAAGAATATTACACCCGTCAGGGTAGCACCCAGTACATTGACCAATAAAATCTACACCCCGCGCCAGCCGGGTAAAGCTGGCACAAGGAGAATCGAAATGACAATGAAAACTAACCCGCGCCAGTTCGCCAGCGACTACATCGCTGCCGCTGGCGATGTAGGCATAACCGAAGTAGGCATAACCGAAGCTCACATTGAGGCAGCGGTCAATGCCGAATGTTACGCCGCCGAAACCGAGTTTGACGCGGAATTCGCGGCAGCAGCGTGGGAAGCGCTGCTAAAAATTGCCAGCGAAAACGAAAACCAACCCAACCCAACCCCGCCGCCAGCCGGGAATGCTGGCAAGGAGACTGAGATGACTGAAACTACTCGAAAACCGCGCCGCGTGCGCGAAGTAATCGCTCAACCCACCGAACCCACCGAACCCCGCAAGCAGCCCGGCACTTACACCGGGTCTTGGGATTGCGTAACCGGAAATATCCGTTACTTCGTCCGCAACGAAGTAACGGGAACTGAAACTTGCATCTACTCCCGCGAGGATGATGCAACCACTGAGCAAGTTGCTCAGATGAAAGCGGAGTGGGGGATTTCCCGCTTCCGCGCCAGCCGGTGGTAGAGATGACTGAAGATGAGCTAAAACCTTATGAGCCGGGCGCGTTGGCAGACGACCCGGAGAGTTGGGAGAGGTGGTTCAACGCCCCTCGCCGCAAGAAGCGGAGGGGCAGACCAATCGGCACACGCAAGCCGCCAAACCTTACCAGCCGCCTTGTAACGCTAGTCACGCCTGAAGCCAAGGCGTGGGTAGAAGCGCACGGCGGTGGCGAGTACATCCGCAAATTGATAGAAAAAGACCGGTCGCAGTAGACCGGTCTTTTTCTTTGCAAAGAATTTTCAAAACCCCTGCCATTTTTGAAAATCTACATTATCTTTTATGATGGCACGGTAGCCAAAAGGTTTTTTAACACGAGCCACGACAAATATCTCCCCGATATTTTTCGACTGTGGTCTGACCACCCTTTGCTGCTTGAGTGGCACGCCCAACTCGGTCAACTTGTCGTAAGCACGGTTGTACTCAATACCTTTGCTCACGATATAAGCCCAGATGTCCTCAACCGCTAATCCGCACCACTTGCCATTTATCAGCAGGGCGTATGATACGCCCCGAAAGAGTTTCGCCAATACTGTTTCTAGTCGTATCATATTTTTACAATTTGCCGTCTTTCGCGACTTGCCCTAACCCGACACGCCGCGCTAAAGTAATCCGCATTTTCCCGTTTTCCAAACATTGATTTACCGCAACCACAACCGCATCTGTTGTCTTCCAATCGGTTGGAAATTCGTGAACTTGTGCCTGTATCCGTAACAGTTGCGGTTATTTTTTGTTTGTTTTCCGCAGCCGCACTGGTTGGCGCAGTGCGGTTAAAGTAAAAAAATCTTTATACCGCTCTCTATCAATTGGTGGCAGTTGGTGGCTGGTACTTATCTCTTTTTGTGTTCCAATCTGTGATGGTTGTTCTGGTGTTACGTCTTTGATGCGGTACTGCATGTCCGGTTGTTTGGGTGCGTGTTCGGTAATTTCCAGCACGAAAAAGAGTACCCCCGCGATGGCGTTTAGTGCAATTACCGAAGATACAACCCAAATTGCAATCGTAATAAGCGCTGCATCTACTTTTGCGCTGTTGCCGTTACGTGACGCTTGAATAAATGTCTCGGTAAAGAAAGCCGTTACACTGCCAAGCATCGAAACAAACATCATCAGGATACATATAACACGCTGTGCGGGATTATCTAGCGCGTACCACCTGTACAACATCGCCCAAACAAAAACACCCATTTCAATTGCGCCCACCGCCGCAATCCCGAAGTACCAAGCATCCCCCGGAAGGGATAAATTCACCAGCATAATAGTCCGCCACGCCATAAACGCGATAAGCGGTACTGCTGCAATCCACAACATCGTATGAGCAAAAGTCTTTTTAGTCATCTCCTAATTTCCCCTTTTCTTCTTGTTTTTCTAGCCACTCCCTGAGGGCAAGCTCAACGCAAGCAGATGCGGATAATAGCGTTTTGCTTGCGTGCGTCTGCAATCGGTTTAGAGTTTCAGGCAATAGCCGCGCTGTATAAATAGCTGTGCGCCTGCCACCGATTTTTGTTTTTGTGCCTTTTTTAATCATGTTTCCCATCCCTTTCTACATACATTATATCATAAAATTGATTACAAAATAGAACAAAATAGAACAAAATACCCTATTATTAGCGGTGTTACTATTGTAAGATAATAACAGATAAGACAAACAAATTAACGGAAAGGAAAAGACAATGACATTGGATACACTGAGTGACCGCGAGCTGGACGCGGAAATAGACCGCCTCCTGAAATGGATGTCGGAACTTGAGGGTACTACTACCCAACAAGAGTTGCTGTCCAAGCTGATAGTTGAATGCGAGATAGCGATTGACGAGCAGACCTATCGCTACTTGCAGGAAATACTTGATGACGATATGGCGTGGTCGCGCCATACCGGAGAGTAGCAGTGGAGACAGTAGAACTAGAACGCGCCCTCTTGGAAGGGCGCATACGAGGGCTTGAGGAAGCCCGTATAGTCATTGGTGAGCATTGGTCTGCAATGGAGACCAAAGACGTACCAATGGCTGTGTATGGCGAGTTAACAGCCGCATACGAGAACCTGAACGATGAGATAACCGAACTCATCGGCAGGATAAAAATGAGGAGATACCAATGGGAAAGCCAACACAAGCCGCTAAAATCAGAGCGGAACTAAAAGCCCTTCGGGGCGAGAATCCCGCTATGATATGCGGGATAAACGCGGTAATCAGAACTGTTGAGTCTCTCGCCAATCGCCCAGACCTGCCAGTAGAAGCGCAGGCTTTCTGGAAGCGGCGGCTCAAGATAATGAGCGCCGTCTATAAATGATAAGAAAAAAGACTCTCGTTGCGGGGAGTCTTTTTTTGTTGAATAAAATAGGAAGGAAGATAAGTGCAAGGGGCGGGAGAAGCCGCCCCCGAGGAAAAGGAGAAAACAATGAGGGTGTAAAGCCTTAGCTGGAGTTAAAAACCCGCACCTTCCATTGCTCCGCTTCGTACGCAACATAGATATTACCAGATTTACCCGTTGCAAAGCTAATCTGACTGCCCTTTGCCCCTGAGTTGGGCGAATAGTAAAGCCAGCGCCCGGTGACTAAATGACTATGGACGTGGGGCGTCTTGCCCCATATAATGGAAGGGAGGTATGCAACTATGTGGGTTTGTGATAAGTGTGAGAGGATAGTGCAGGAGGGTCACGCCCGGCACATCAGACTGGAGGTGGATGGTGTTAAGTTGCACCTCCACTACAAGTGCTGAATAATAAGGAGAAGTAAAATGTGTGATGAGACCCGGTTAGCTTGGGGACAAAGAGATACCCCATTTGAACCCTCGGATGTTAATACCATACTATTTATAAGTAGGGCTAAGCCCGATGTAATTAAGATTTGGGCAGACTCAATACATGGTGTGGTAACGTGGGAGTTTCCCCTTGTAGTGGGTAGTAGTGAAGCCATTGACCTAAATGCAGTGCCACTAACTGCTAAACAGCTCAAGCAACAGGAGACTGCTAGCAAGGTGCAGGACACTAAGTATACCCCTGCCCTCAACGGGGTGCTTAGGAAGTTGGGTTACTCGAAGGGTGAGATTGCTGATGCAATGCAGCAGGTGGATGTGGAGGGCATGTTGCTTGAGGATGCCATCTCCGCATTGCTAACCTACATGATGTCCCGGTAGCTGGGTGCAAGGTTATTTTGCACCTGGTGGACATAGTTAAGATTGCGTTAAGGTTGTGTGAACATTGCATTAAGAGCCGGCGAGATGCCGGGACCCCAAGCAACCAAAGTAAGCGCAAAGCTAAGAAGCACTAGTATTGCGTCACTACTATTGCGTCACTACTTTTCTATATATACAAGCAAGTAAAAAGTAGTGACGCAACTGCCTGGTGGGGGGCTTGCACCTTTATAAATAACACTATACCACTGACGCACCCAGCGGGTGGTATACCTAGCCGGCGCTCCCTGCCGTACCATGCAGACAAATCAATTCCGGTTGGTGAGAATCTATCCAAAAATTAGGGCTTACGTGCGTGTAGTCAACCTCAAGCATTGCCACCACCGCTAAGCCAACCGCCAATCTCGGCTTGGTGGGTAGTCATCCAATTAAATACTGCCGCGCTCATATATTCATGTCTTTCATGTCTTTCGTGCGTAATGCTTTACGAGGAAAAACGCGACCAGGTTCACGCGCCATTTCCACTAGCAGGGCGGTTATCAGCACGCAATACATCGGGATGCGTATATAAGACGAGTGTATCAAATCCACTAAGCCAACGTCACCTTGCGATGCTGCAAATTGCCTGACCGAACTCACAGCCAGTACAAGCAGTAGAGATATAGCGGTGAATCTATTTACCGTCCGCTTGCTGGCTAATATCCCCGCCAACAGAAACATTGCTATTAGCGGCAATACTGTTTCCATTTGTTTTTACTCCAAACATTGTGGTTATTTTGCCGATAAAGCTCGGCGCAAGTTTATCGAACGCTTCGTATACCAGTGGGGCAAACATACCTGCGAAAAAAGCTTGGCTACTCACCAAATCTACGGCAAGCGAGAAAAACGCTCCACATAGTGTCCACACCACGATATTAAATATTATCTTCTTCCAACCTTGCTGCCCATTGCGGCTATTCCTCACCAACTCTCCAAGACACCCGCCAATCGCGCCGAACAGGAATTGAGCAAAATCGGCACTATCGGTAAAGAGGAGCTTAAAAATGTCCATTTTATACTTGTTTTACCACCGTCAACTTAGTAAAATCTCCCGCGGACAAAGTACCCGCATTTGCAGCAAATGTTTTTAATCGCGTAACTACACCATTAAGGTTGTCCAAATCCGCGATGCTCAGGTAATCAAGACCTACCGCTGCGGTTAAATCCGCATCGACATATTTATCAGTACCAGCAGTAAAAGAATTTTGGGATAAGGCATCCCATGCCTCAATTAGAGATACAACCGCGCTGACTACATCTCCCGCTGAGATAGTCGCATTACGTATAAGCGTTTGCCTTTTTGCTGTTTTATTCCCCGCCATTTTTATTCCTTTCTAGCCAACTTTTTTATAATATAAGGTTGCGGATGTGTAAAAAGTACCCGGCGCACCCGATGGGGTAAGAGTTAAATTTATTTGAAAATTAGTGGTTGGAAGTGTGCCGCTGGTTATAGTTATTGGCATTTCGTACCATCTACCCGCGGTTACAAACGTTTTTGTATTGGTAGTGCCAGTTATGGTTAAACCAGTATATACCGCTCCCGGCGCTACCGCAATAACGGAAGCCGTATAAAAATTTACTGCGCTTTGATTAGTATTTGGGTAAAACGAGATAGACAAGCCCTTAAAATTTACCCCAATACCACCGCGTATTGGGATATTAGTACCAAAATATTGGGCGGCTTGTGGGAAGGGTTGTACTCCTGTAAAGGTATTTGGGATGGGAATAGTAATCATACCGTCCCCAGTTTCCCAACTTTCAAGCCTCGCCACCCTACGCACCAAATCAGCGTTATCCCTGAGCAGTTGCATCATCAAATCATCATTCATTCCGTACCGCCATCTCGATTGTCTCTTTCCCCGCTTGCATCGTAATACTTACAATGTCTAAAAGCACATCAAAAGTCTGGTTGGCGTATTGCGCTGTTACCCTATCTCCCCATTCAACCTCTACTCCGTAACGGTAAGCGAGGGTGTCAAGAAACTTGCCTGAAAAGATGCGCTTAAATTTATATTCTTTTAGTGCTGCAAACGCTTCCCCCGTCAGTGAAGTGGTATCCCCAGTACTGCGGCTATCACGCATAATCTCAATCCTACCAAACGGGCTGATACCAATGCGGGCGGCATCGCTGGAGGAGGAATAGGCACGTGCCGCGCCCTCGCCTTGCCCAAGTGCATACACAAAAGTCTTTTCGTCAAGGTAGTTTTCTTCCAGCGCAGCGCTGCCCAAACTTCCATTATCTTCCGATAAGATTACTACTTGCTGATTCGTGCCTGAAAAACGTTTATCTATACCACGTTGCCCGGTGTAGGTGCGGAACTCAAACATGCTGTTTTCGGTTGCAACTACATCGAACGCAAGGTAAGTCCCCGCCCCTGTCGAGGTTTGGGCAATTTCCCGTAGCACTTCAAGCACATTTCGCCACGCAAAATCTTTGCTTAGCACGGGCGCTAGTGTAAAATCAGGCTGTATTGTTAAGTAAGTAGCTATACTTCTGGCAGTGTCCGTTGCACTTGCGCCAAAGTTTTCATCCACAATATCTTTCAAAAGGTTGTCCGCCGCGACCGCTACTTTTTCGGATTGCGCTGAACCGGAATAGTAAGACACGCCACGCCTTGCCAGTAACCCGATTGCATCTTGCCCACTAATATCAAGCAGTTTTTCACTGTTTGAGCCTGAGTAAAGTTTTTTATTTTGCAAGAAGAAACGAGTGTCGCCCCATAGTTTCCAAGTCCCTCGCTCTGCCTTGCGCCAAATCTCAATCATATTGTCAGCGTTGGCGAGGTCGTTATATTTCTGTGGCAGAGTCATACTAAACGCGCCAACATCGTTTATCTTGCGGGTCATTTGTAGCTTAATAAAGTCGTCTACTGCCGCGAGTTGAACTCCGTAAGGTGTAAGGATTTTTACCTGATAAGCTGACGGCATTAGTACACACTACCTTCCACGCCCTGATAGGTTGGTTTGTAAATCATCTCAACCTTACTCGCGGCGGAAGTACCTGTCATTAATACGCTGATTTTATTCGCGCCATTTGCTAGAGGGTCATTATTTGGCACAAGACTAAATCCGGTCAAGTCACTACCCGACAAGATATTACCGATTACATTGCCTAACAGGTTGGATGTAAACTTCAGGTTAGCGGGTGTCAGGTCTAAGGTTGCGACCTCCCCCGCTAAAAGCGTGTAATTAAATGCAAGTAGCTTGCCTGTATTAAGATTATCTATCCGTAAAATCCTGCCGGGACCTGTGATAACAATTTGCGGATATGCATTTGAGGTACCGTGGTACGGTATGTCAGTTGTCTCCGCCGCCGTCCCGGCACCTCCCAGGTATATAATATTATTTTCTATATACAGCGAACTGTTAGCCCCCCCCTGATTTACCATGTCTCCTGGTATCCATGAGTTACCTAAATATTGCATTAGTATGCCAGAAAACAGACTAGTCGCAACAGCCACACTATATATACTATTATTACTATCGCGGGCAAGTCCTTGCGTATTACCGCCAGAGCTGCTGTAAGTAATATTTTCCCAGGACGTGCCGTTATATTTAACCAGCCCGCCACCCGTTGTGACATATATGAAAACACCCGCGTCTTGGAAAATACCGGACAAAGGATACGACCAACCTCCGTATGGAAAGCTTGTAAACGTTGCCCCCGTCCATTTTGCTACGCCGGTCACAGCTACCCCGTTAGCGGTAGTAAAATTTCCAACAACATAAAGATACCCATCTTTTCCAATCAGCAATCCTCTCCCCGCTTGGTTTAATCCAGTACCAAGCGGAGTAAAAACACCACCTGAATATTTTGCTATTCGGTTGCAAGCAACACCCCCAATAGTTGTAAAATATCCAGTCATATATATATCACCATTATTCGCGCGTACCATTTCGGTAACGATGCCGTCCGCCCCGGTCGACATCGCGGTATAAGAAGCACCATCATAATATACAAGGCGTGGGCTTGCTACTACTAAATTTGTAAAGTCCCCCCCTAGATAAAAAGTACCCGCAGTGCTGCCCGGCAGGATACAATAAGCATCCGCATTTACATTCGCGCCTATTGCAGTGGCGGTTGTACCATCAAACGAGTATACCGGACTATTGAGCGTTGGAGCGGTATATATTTTATTGTCCACGCCGCGGGCTATGTACCTAGCCTGCCCGCCGCCGCCCATACCAACCCACCCCTTCGAGGGGGTACGTTTACATAACCCATTAGCGTTTAACAAAACGCCCTTCCCACAGCTCTTTCTAGTTGCGTAAAGTTCCCGCCATTGTTGGGGTATCATCTCGATAAAATTCAGGGCAATATCTTCTGCATTTATATTGTCAGTCATGCCCTCCATGCCACTGGAATAATATACTTGCGTCTCAACCCAATTACCCCCGCCCTCCACTTTGTAACGTAGCGTTAATTTATTGGCTTGCTGCATAGCGTTATCTGGAGCCAGTAACGAGATTAGATTTTGTCTTTTGGTTTGCAACTCAAACAGACTATTAGCTTCTAATCGACCACCTAAGGTTATCACGCGTGGTTTTGCAAGTGTGCGTTGGTAGAGTGCGCCCGACAATCCCCCGTAAGGCGTGGCTACATTTTCCAGTTGTGGCATCCCTGCGCCATGTATAGCTTTGACCCTAAATCCCAAGTCCGCCGTTAAGTTGTACGCCCTACCGCCCATATCTGATACGCCATCAATATCGTAAGGGCGGTAGGTTTGCGAATTGTGTATCGTGCCTTGCCATTGCCCCGCAGGCATATCGCCATCGATGTAAGTAGTTGCTTTGCCTGCTTCAACCTGCCACGCATCGGTATAATATAGTTGTGTGGTTGCACTAGTCTTAGTAATTCTAAATTCATAGTCAAGCGAGACTGCCGATAAAGTATTGAAGGGGACTTCTATTCTTTGCCAACCGCCCTCCAGTCGATAAAGATATATGCCCCCCATAGTCCCCCCTGCACTCCCCCCTGAACCTGAAAGGGCTTCGAAGTTAAATATCTCTCCCGGATTACCTTTTATATCAAAAGACCAGCTATAGAAAGTAGCCCCCACTAAACCTAACGAAGTATTCTTTACTACCAAACCAACGTAGCTTAAAGCGGCTGTAGTTGGCACAAGTTTAAGACTTGTTGACCCTTGCGTTTGCACAGTCGTAACGCGGGATGCCGTCCCATTCGATGTGACTACTATCTCGGAACCATTGGGGGCATTTTCCCAAGAGGGATTGACTAGTAGATTTGTAGTTGCTTGTGGCGAGATTAATAGCCACCTTCCTTCTGTCAGTTCGTACCCATTTTTTATCGGCGGTAGTATACGCCTTGCTTGATTTCTCATCTTGCCATTGCCCTCATAAATTCAAAGCTTGCCGAAGAGTTATCCACAGACACGGGCGCATTGATGGTTAGGTTGTAGTTGTTAGCGTTAGAATTGGTATAGTTATTATTGGACTGATTAGGGCGCAAGGTGTTTAAGATTGCGGCGGTAGTCCAAGATGGTATTACTTGAGTACCGCGGGGCATACTGATTAGCTCAGCACCCCGCTCACCAACTAACGCCACGCCACCGGGATGAAACGATGTTCCACTGGCATACTTTGGTGTACTATTACTATTCGTGCCGCCCGTGCTGGAATTGGTAGCACCACTAGCCGCTCCGCTGGATTGCAAGCCTTCCTGAATTTTATCCGATGCTTGTTTCATAGTATTGGCAAAGTTGGTGGCTGCGGTCAAGAAAGCATCTGCTTTAGTTTGCGCCCCGCCCATCTGAATAATTGCGTTTGCAATACCATCAATCAAGGTTTTGATACCGTCCGCAGGGTTGTTTTTCATCCCGGATAGCCCGGCGAAGGTATCCATCGCCTTTTTCAGGTTATCGAATATCTTGCCAACCGCGTCACCAAACTTTGAAACGCGCTCTATTAAATCTTTATCGGTTTTTTGCACCAAGCCATCGGTAATGGTCACAGTAAAGATGATATTATCAACAAAAGATTGAATAACATTTGGCGCAACTGCAACATACTTTTGCAAGCCCTCAAAAACTGTCATAGCTTTTGAGAAGCCGTCAAAAAGCTTTCCGGTCGCCTCGCCAAACAGCCCGACCTTTTCTAGCATCTCGTTTTCCATTGTGCTTGCCGCTACTTGCGTCAAACTGACTGCCAGCTTGATACCGTCAACCAACATTTGTATCTTTTGCGCCGGGATGTCTTTTAAGTCCTGTATCTTTACAAAAGCATCTACTGATTTACTTAAAGTGTCTCCAACTGTTCCCGCCGATTTAGCAAACTCTTCTGCCGCTTTCTGTAGTTCGTTTGGTATTTCCTGCCCCGCACGATAGAACGCCTCTACCATTATTCGCATGTCGCGAACGAACATATCTATGCTACGCTGTGACAGCCCGGCGTAGTCTTTCATCTTGACTAGCCCATCAACAAACTTACCGATTGTTTCGCCAAGCGGATTTGTAGCGGTTGCAAACTTGGAAGCGGAATCTAGCATTGCGCTAGGAAATTCTTGACCCGCCCTACCAAAAGCCTCAGTCATAATTCGCATATCGGCTACAAAGCCGTCAATGCTGGATTTGCTTAGTTGTGCGTAGTCTTTTATTTTGATTAGACCATCTGCCATCTTGCCTAAGCCATCGCCAATAGCCGAAACGGTTTGCGAGTACAAGATTCCCGCTTGCAACATCTCAATTGAAAACTGTTGACCCGCTTGCATAAAGGCTTTGCTCAGTGAGACGGTATCCTCCATAAAAGCGGTTAGGTTTTCTACCGCTATGGATTTGTAGTCCTTTATCTTTCCGAGAACTCCAACCATTTTTCCAGCGGCATCGGCAATCTTGCCCGCCGCGTCAATATACTCACCGCTACCCTTAATCGCCTCTGTTGTAAACTTGGAAGCCGCCGCTACAAACATCTTGACTAGTGCGGTCATGTCGTTGTTAAAAGCGGTCAGGGCTTCCATACTGATTGACTTGTAAACGTTTATTTCGGTTAGGGCTTTGCCCGCCGCGCTTAACTTCGATGCAAGGTCAAGAGCCGCTTGGAGTGGGTCAACAGGCTTTTCTTCTTTAGCACCGCCTCCACCGCCTCCCCCGCCTGTTGATACGGGCTTTATTATTTTTGGCATTGTAGCGACTGATTTTGAAGTCATTAACTCGCCCGTTTGAGATGCGGCATCTGAGGCACTTTTAGATAAATCCGATATACCTTTTTGCTTATCTTGCGCCGCGCCTAATACGTTTCCAAACAAAGTACCCTCAGCGGCAAAGCCCCCTAAGGCATCTCGCAAGGCGGTTAATTTTGCAAAGTTTCTATCAGCCGCTGCCCCCGCTGCATCTATCCCAACTACCGCACCAGCACCTTCGTTTCCCGCGTTTGCTAGACCGCTTGCCGCGCCATCGCCAGCTAATCCTAAGCGGTCTAAAGCCTCGGCACTGTTAAAAGATACTTGACCTAATTCCCCTATCTTTGGTATTGCTTCTATACCAACCACACCCGCCACGGCGTTAAACCCATCTATTAAGAAATTAACAGCCCGAATTATTCCGTTTATCCCGTCAATAATCCAATTCTGCATCTGAGTAAATGCCATCTCGATTAGAAACGACATCTGCATAACGGTTTTCCCCGCCCGTTCCCACGCCACCCCAAATATCTTGATAGCCTCGTTAGTCTTACCAAGCGCAAAGGCTATTACGTCAAGAATACCGCCAAGCGTTCCTTCCATCGATTGAAAGATTGAGATTACACCTTGAATTATTTGGGCTGCTATCTGCCCGAAACTGGTTAAAGCTGCTATAACGGTATCAAGGTTATCCGAGATAAACCCGACAACCTCCCCAATTACTGTGCTTATACCACTAAATACATTACCGATTACCGTTCCTAAATCTTCAATGCCCGGCATATTAGTTTGAATAGCTGTTACAATCGTCCCAATCCACTCTATGACAGTGCCAACCGCCGCGCCAACTATGGGCGCAATCTTGTTAAATGCCGCTACCATAAAATCAACCGCTTGCCCGACTTTGGTAGCAAGGTCAGCGATTGCGACTTTACCAACGGGCGATGCGATAAAATCCATTGCGGATTTTAGTCCGTCTTTAAGCTTGTCAAAAATAGGCTGTGATAAGGTTCTACCCGCTTGCCCGATAAAGTCCTGCACGTTGGATAACATGCCGTTAAAGGTTTGGGATTGTGCATCCATTAGACCGCCATACTTGCCCTTCATGGCTTCAAGTACAACGCCTGTAGCGTTATCCAAATCTTGTTGGGAGTTGATGATAAGTGAGCCGCCCTTATCAAAGTTTAACCCCATCCCCTCAAGTTCATTTTTGGTGACTATACCCAACTCTTGAAAACGTGCTATAGCCTCGCCCGTTGCACCGCTAGAAAACTTGCCAATATTGACAGACATCTCTTGAAAGTCAGCGCCAGTACCAGCGGAAACATCGCCCGTTATTCGGAGTATTTCGTCTTTGGAAAACCCAAACCTTGCAGCGGTATCATCTGCGGCTAAACCAAAGCCACGCAAAGTCTTTGCAGCATCAACAACTTGAGGCAATTCAAACGGAGTAGTCGCGGCAAAGGTGGATAGGTTTTCCATTTCTTTAGCAGCGTCTTTTGATGCTTCTGCATTTAGCTTTAACGCATCGGTTACCCCAGCGTTTCTAGCCTTAAAATCAGCCGAGTTTTTAATGAGGGTGGTGAATTGAACGTTGTAATCTTCAAATTGTGCAACTCCCTGAACACCCTTAAAAAGAAAAGCACCTGCCGCCGCCGCACCAGCGGCAGTTGCGGCTATGCCAACTTGCGCTATATTCTTTAGAGCGTTACCCGCCGCACTTCCAACCGAGGCGAAACTATCACCAAGCTTGTTAATTCCGGAGGCTTTAGAATTAAGATAGTCAACCGCGCTACCCGTGTCCTTGACTGAGTTTTGGACTGACTTTAATGCGCTTTCAACCTTTTGTTGCCCGTCTATTGCTAATTGGACTACTACGCTATTACTCGCCATTCTTTACCTCTTAGCCGGTAAATAGTGCTGAACACCTTCGACTTGATTTTTCGCTTGATACCAACCTATTACCGCCGCTTGCCACTGGATAGATAGTTCATAAAATTCATGTGGCTTATAGCCGGCAGCTATCGCGGCGTTAAATTCCATATACAGATTGCTTGCCAAGAACCCTTCATCCGGCAAGCGGTAGCTGAATATATCCCTGCCCCTATACGTTAGCTGGAAACATTTCCCGCGCCGTCTCTCCTAAAGCGGCGGTTGGCTCGGATACTTTGGTAATCTCAGTCAATAATCGGCTGTACTCGTCCTCATCCTGACAAGCGATAAATTCCAAGAACACGCGCTTGTCCGATTTAGTTAGTTCGGTATCAAAAAGCTTTTTGAATTTAGCGCGATGCTTTTCAACCTTGCTTAAGTCAAAGTCAAAATCTTCTATACCGAACTCGACATAAACATCTTGAATAACTTCTTGCTTTTGCAGTTCCCACAAAGCTAATATTTTCTCGTACTCAGGGTCATCCGGGTTCTCAAAGTCACCTTGTGCTGTGTGGTTAATTGGCGCTGGTGGTTTTGGTGGGTCTTGAAACTTTTCTCGAATAGGTAGTAATAACATCTTGTTGACAGGTAGTATCTCAAGCAGCATTCCATTTTTTAGTTCGAATACAGACATTGTTTCCTCCTCTTTCCCTTTACAAATATATTATCTATTTTGTAACTGTCGTAACTGGAGGTTTACCCTTTTTAATACCAGAAATTAATATAGAGAAAAGGTACTTTCTTCAGTTACTCCAGTTACAATTACATTTTTGTCTAGATAATCTGAGCCTTGCCCAAACTCACCACCCCAGTAGTCGAAGCGGTCAAGATACCCGCAATCGCCAAGTTGTTAGCTTGGATAGTTTCACGCCCTGCGTCCGGCGCGGTAATGCGTTTGTACTGAGCGGCTGTCCCAAGACCAACCAAACGAGGTTGTGTATTAGTCCAAGATACCCCGCCCGTGAAGGTTGCGAACAGATAAGCCGCGCCCGCCAGTGTGCCGGAAACGTATCCGACTTCAGGCGTTGCAAAATAGACATCGTCAATCGCGGTTACGCCAGCTAGCGCGGTAAACTCGTTCCAACTCTCCCCCCCGTTTACTGTGCTAAACAGCTTGCCAGTGCTAGTCCCTATCCAACAAATCAAGTCGCTCAGGACTTCGACAGCGTTATAGGTCACAGCCCCTGCGGTTGGCGCGGTAGTTGTAGCAGCCCAAGTTTGACCGCCGTTACTGGATTTGATGATAGTGCTACTTGCGCCACCTGTATAAATCACGCCTTGCCTGCCGAAAACCCGACTAAGGGCGTTAGCGGTAGTAGCCCCCGCATTGATTACAGATACGCCCGCGGTAATATCGGTAGATTTGTATATGTAACCAGCGTCCCCCACCATGTAAATCTCGTTTGGTGCTGCTACATAAACATCGTTTACACCACTACCACCCACAAAACCAGTAACAACTTTAGTCCAAGTGCCGGGTGCGCCTGTTAATCCGATAGTGGCATAGTGGAGTGCTGAGGTAGAAGAACCGCCACCTGTTTTAGAGGTTACAACTAAGTAGTTGCCGATTACTTTAATTGTGTTCAAATCTTCTGCGACCGCCGCGCTAGATACTTGCGAGGTCAACCAAGTCGCGCCACCGTTTAGGGTGTATGCTACGTTTGGCTTTGCGCCCGGCGAGGTAGTCGATGCGGCTAATGCTACATAGATTAATTTAGTACCATCATTAGCAGTCCCGCAATTGCCACAAACTTCAGATGTAGCGTAGGTTACATCGTTCCCATATTGCGCCCCGGTAAGGGTTAAGCCCTGAGTTTGAAAGCCTAGCGAGCCTACCGAATATTGAGTTAAGACAGGTCCGTCCATTTTGAAAGATAAGGGCGCATCGTCCCCCCACGATGTTCTATCGCCGGGGTCAACATTATTTGGCTTGAAATTGGAATATACCCGAACGTTACCGCCCTTCCAACCGTTTAGGTGGTCAGTCAGGTCGGCACAATTACCCTTGATTTCATAAATGTTGATGGGGCAAGTGCCAAGCACGTCCGGTAGCGGAACGCCCTGCAACAGTTCGTAAATCTCAAGCGACATTTCAGGAAATCCCGGAGGACTAATAGTCTCGCCAACGATTGAATACTCCCCTGCTTTTGCTGGATTGAATACAGTAATCGGGTCGCGCCCGCCTACAAGGGGATGTGAAACTCCCGTAATTTGGACTTGCCCCCCGTTTAAGCCAGAGAAAATCAACCCATTTTGAATATTTGCACCGCCCGGTTGTAGGAATACTCGCAACTGTTTACGAGTGGAAACGCTTTTAATATCTGCCATTTTTGAAACTCCTTACAGGGCGAAACCCCTGATTAAACGTTTATCTTTAACACGCTGCCACGCATAAATCGCGCCAGCCTTGGTGCCAAACGGATTGGTAAGAACCTCGTCCGGCACTCTAAAACTTTCTAGCATTTGATTACCAACACTAGCGAGATTGGCTTGCCATTCCGCCGCCTCCCTATTTGCTTCTGAACAACTACAAATACCTCGCCTTAATTCGGCTAAAGCGAATCTGGCAACTGTGACTTGCCACAGTTCTAAATCGTCTCCTGCCTCATAATTGGTGCGGACCGATTGCACGCTAGGACCACCACAACCGCAATAGCTAAACTGGCATGCATCGAAAGCTAGTTGTACTTCGCCCGTCTCGCTGCTAATGATAGTCGCGCAAACCTCAATCGTACTAACCGTGCCGCAACAATCCAAGTCCACATAAGCAATGTTTTCTTTGGTGTACACTTTTTGATAAATCGCTATATCCGTGACAAAATTTAGCGCGTTGTTAGGGTCATATTCGCCAGAGGTATCCACCCCATAGCTATTAATATCGCTGCCGGGAAACGCGATTGTCTTTTTGAGATTTAGTGGCTTGAGTAGTAGCCAACTCGCCCCGCTTGCAAAGATATTACCGCCCACTCGCGCAAAGCTAATGGGTGCTATTTTCCACTCGGCTAAATCAGTGTTTGCGGGTCTATCGGTAGCTACAAAATACGCCTCAAAATCATTAAGGCTAGTGACTGCATCTGCCCACGAAACGGTAAAAGTATCAGTAATACCGTCCCCATCTTCGTCTGAAAACACTACTGCTAAATCGGATAAGTAGGTTAGTGTCATAGTGGCAATTCGTGAAACCTTGCCAAGTTTTAATCGGGCGAGTGCAGACTCTCTATTCCAACCGCCATTTTGCCACCACTGGAGCGGGAAACGATTGCCACTACTAACTGTGCGTAGGTAGCCAACCCCAATTACTTCCTGATTGTAAACCGTTGCTACATCGTATCTAAGCTGTTTTTGTAGTTGCTTTTCAGCTTCTGCAATCGCTTTTCTTATTTCCTCGCGTCCGGCTGACTGGGCAGATAGCCATGCCGTTTCCCGCAACAAAGTATTGCACGCTGAATTTAGAGGTACAAGGCTATTTGCCTGCTGCCAAAAGTGGTAGGGATTATACCCGATTATGTCCCGAAAAGTGTCTAAAGGTAAAAGAGTAGGCGTTGGCATTTTAACTACTAATCCTCTGCAAAATTGTTTGAAGCCCTGCAATCGCAAGAATAAAAACGAGTATTGGCAAGCATTGGTATAGTCCCCATAACGCGATTGAGCTATATATCCCAATGCACAGCGGACAATTTATACCGCGTCCTACCCAAGTGTCTTGTTTGGGGTCTACTCGATACCGCACTTTTGAGAAAAGGCTAAACGGACCTTCCTCTTGCGCTATCATTCGAGCCGCTCTGTAACTAGCTAAAGCAATAATTATTAAGTCCATCACGCTAACTGGAACTTCCCAAGTTGCAAGAGTTTATCTACATCCTGCGGGTACGCCCATACGTAACGTTCGTTATCGTTATCGCCTACTACATATGGATGCCCGTTTATGGTGTAGGTCACAGCCGCAATATTTATTCCAGTATAAAGCATTTGGATTTGCCCGGACTCTGCTCCTTGCGCTTGCGCCGCTTGTTTGCCGTAAATAGATTGCGCCCATTCGGCATAAGCAGTATTTTGATTAGCGTTACCACCGCAACAACTCGCCATTGTTTCCCCCTTGTATTTATCAAGTTCGATTAGTAATTTATCCCCTAACGGTTGATTGACCGCTTTTATTCTTCTTGTGCTACTCTCAATTCGATATGTAAATAGCGTCTCAGGTAGCCTAACCCCTTGAACTCCTGCTATTGCACACCGGATAAAATAATCGTTATCTTCCCACGCGGGTAAATCTTTTGATTTATCCCACCCAACCCGTAAAGCCTCATCACGTGCCATCAAAACTGTTACCGCGTGAATACCCCTTTTTTCAACTACCAATTCAGGAGAGTAATCAAGGCAAGCTATAATCTGATTTGTGTCGCTGGCTACCCAGTCGGTATAGACATAACGCCCACCCGCTTTTGCGTATAGCCGCAACATCTTGAGCAAAGCGTCAGGGTGTAAGATGTCGTCTGCGTCGAGATATAATACTAGATTACCTTTTGCGTTTTCTAGTCCGATTTGACGCGCTATAGCTGCCCCGCTTGTCTTTTTCTTAGTCTGGTAAAGCTGGATAAACGGGTATTCTGGCAGGTCTACTTTCTCGCCACTATCGTTTATGACTAAGACTTCCCATTCGCGAAATGACTGAGCAACTACGCTATTGATTGCCTCGGGCAAGTATTTGATATGCCCTTTGCCAACCGGAATAATTACGCTAATTACGGGCTTGCTGTAGCTGTGTACAAGAGCTTGGTTTAGGGTTGGTGCGCCAATGGGATATATCTTGTCGCGCATGAACGGATGCCAACGGTCTATCGGTTTGTACTGCTTTACCCGGCTGTGGCTACCTCCATGCAAGCGGTAGTTAAACATCGGTTCTTGAGTTACCCGCTTGCCATAAAATCCAATACTCGCGCCGCGTACCCAAAACTCTGCATCTTCTGCTGGCGCGTGTTCCTGTCTATAGCCACCAGACCTTAACCACATATCACGCCTAAACATTGCCGCGCTAGGTACGCAGTTGGAAGGCGGATTGCTGACGATAATCATATTCTCGAAATTGTATTCTGGCGGGAAATTACTTAACGCGCTATCTCCGTTTTCAAAATGCATCATCAATCCGGAATAACCAATACCTAAAGATTTATCGCGGTCAAAATGTGGCTTAAGGGTAGCGACATACTCAGGGTGTAGCCAGTCGTCAGCATCTAAGCAAATAATATAGTCCAATTTGACTGAGGCTATTCCCGCGTTTCTAGCAAATGCCACTCCCAAGTTCTTGGGTTGGTGAATAACTTTGATATAGCCAGCTTTTTCGTAATGGTCAAGAATACTTGCACTATTATCAGTGCTGCAATCATCCACAACCACGACTTCGCATCGTTCTGTTTGATTGATAGCAGATTCAATTGAGTCCTTAAGATATTTTTCATAGTTGTAATTCGTGATGATTATTGCGGTAGTCTTTGCGCGGTTCTTCTCGATTAACGCCGCTTTATAAAGCTCTGCATACTTACCGATTATGGATTCCCACGAATAAGATTGCGCTTTTTGAATACAAGCCTGACTGACCGCTTGCCAATTAACCATAATCCAAGCGTAGCCCTCGACTAGCCCCGCAATGTCCCCCGGTTCTACTAAGTAGCCAGTGACTTTATGTTCGATTAAATCAGCCGTGCCACCGTGTCTATACCCAAGTACCGGTACGCCCGCTGCCATTGCCTCAAGCGTGCCAATGCCAAATGTTTCTTTGGTAGTAGCTAAATAGATGCTGGCGCGTTTTACGTACTCGCGCATTTGCTCAAAGCTGACTAGCCCGATTACCTGCATAATCGAACTGTCACCAAAAGTTGAAACAACTGGAAGCTTTCTACGCGCCAGTTGCAACGCTGGTTCTACCGGGCAAGAAACATCTATGCGGTTTTTGTTCCACAAGATGTAACCCTTGCGCTCGTTTTCCGGTAACGGTTTCCATTCGTCAAGTTCTATACCGTGACCTATGACTTTGGGCGTGAAACGCATATCGCGCTGAAAAGGCATTGCTACCCACGCGCTCGGTACGGTCACGAAGGTTGCTCTTTTAGCGGTGTCAATAATCGCACGGTTAACCGCACTATGCTGCAAGGTGTAACCTGATATACCATCCCCATCCCACTCAAGCCCGGCTATGTGCTGAACGCCAACTTCAGGCAGATTAACCCCTTGCACATGGCAAGCGGTTAGGTCAGCTTTATCAAGGCTATCCACAAGCTCAATACCAAACTCTGGCAAGTATTTATGTTGCGCCCTGATAATCTGCCCTATTCCGTTGTTGGTATTCGCCTGTTCAGGCGAAGGGGTTAGGTATAGTTTCATTAGTAGCCTTGCAACTGCAAACTATGACCGCTTTCCGAGAACGCCGTGTCATCGTGACTTAGTGGGATTAACACCTGTGGGACTATGCGCCCCGCTTCTATTTGTGACCTCGCGTAGTCAATATTCAAGTGGCAAAAGCCATCTTCTGTACCGCCAAGCTTTAAACCCTCCGGGTAATAGCCGTAAATGTCATGCCACTTTAGCGACTTGATATGCGCCCGGTTGGACGTGATGTACAATTCGTCACTATGCCAGTTCACGCGCCAATATGTTTCATCCAGATTTGCTTTTAGCTTGTGTGACCCAACTCCCATCAAACGAATCCAAGCCGTTTCCTTTTCCAGTCTTTCAACGTGCGGTGTTAGGTCTAAGGGTCTAAGCAGTACATGGTCGTCATCTGACTGCATCGCTATCGTAAAGCCTTGCCGTTTTGCCTCGTCAATCAAGTAGTTCAGGTTTGCGCCTAAGCCTAAGCGCGGTTTGTTTCTTTTGTAAAAAATCGGAAAAGGAGAATCGTTTGCATCAAAAGCCAGCGAATCGTCATCGCTATCATCACCAACGAATAGAACAATTTCCCCTGCGTATTTAACGTTTTGTCTTAGCCTTCGCAGGTTGTTTGCTAACAACTCGCCCCGGTTGAATGTCGGGATTAAGTACGCTACTTTCGGCAACGACATTAGAAACTCTCCTGGATATTCTTGTTGTGCCTACACTCTCAAGCTCATCAAATTCAAACCTATGCGCGTCAAACCAATCCTGCACCGCTACATTCACACCCGGACATAGCGCGTGGATTTTGGTGTAATCCTCCCAGTCAAAACAGTCCTGAAAAGCGATTACCCCGCCAACGGGTAGCCACTGTGCAAAGCGGCTATCAAGCATTACTCCGTTATAGCCGTGGTCACCGTCAACAAAGATTAAATCAATCGGGTCGTGCCAAGCCTCGAAATATAACGCGCTGTCAATTTGCACTAACGCACAGTCATACCCGTTTCCAAGCACCTTATTTATGTCCAAGTCCACACCGATTATCCTAGAGGTGAGGTTGCCCGCACGTAAGCAAGCTAAAGATTTGCCATACTCAACCCCGATATTCAGGATGGTTGCGTTATCTGGTAAAGACTGAGCGGCTTGGAATAACCACTCAGTTTCTTCACTCGTTAGCCAACCTTTAGCGTTTTTGTAGTCAATTGCTACTGTCATAAAATCCTTTAGGGCGGGCTTTTACACCCGCCCGATTGAACTAATTATCTGCCCTGCGGGTCCCAGAACGACGGCCCACTTCCACTAGTGCTACCGCCATTGGCATAGAAGCTTGCTGCGCCCGGATTCCAGCTATTAGTTACCAAGCGTGGCTTATAGGCGATATTGGTCACACGCGCAGCCAGATATGGAGTGCGTAAAACTAAGCCCGGTCGTTTAGTAGCCGAAATCTGGAAACACGTGCCAGTCTTTTCGAGGTTATGCACGAATTTACCATCTGGCGAAACGCTCATACCGTAAGACAAGTTACCCAAACGGCGTAGCACATCAGCGGCTGCGCCGGGTGCGTTATTATCAAAGTATGTTTTGGTAAGCACAGGGAAACGCCCCCGAACGGTCAAGGGCAAAAGGTAAAGGGTGCTGGTAAAAGTACCTGCCCCGCTTGCGCCTGAGCCTTGAGTTTGGCTAATGCTTGAGTCCTGAATAAATGGCACTTGCTGTGCGTCAATCCACAAAAAGTTACCCTTGCGCATCTCCTCACGCATCGCTACTTGCTGTGAAGCTTCAACCTGATTAGGGTTATTGGAACTTGCGCTCAAGCAACGATTGGTGAGATACGAACATGGCCATGCGGCAGTTAATTCTCGGAACAGTTCAGGAGTACCAACGAAAACCCACTCGATAGGGTCTAAGCCTTCTTCTCGTGCTTCTCGGTTTAGCACGTACCAGAGGTCAGCCACAATATCAACGATGGTTGAGGCGGCACTCGCGGTAGTGGAAATATTATTCCCGCCCGTTGCCACCGTTGCAAAGTTGATGATTTTGCTATCGGACTTAGGACAAGCGATATTGGTAATGCTATCGGTTTGTCCGGTATTTACCAAAATGTCCAATCCCCGATACCAAGCGGTATGCCAAGCATCGGCACCGCTGGAGGGATTACTTGTCCAAATGTCCCCCGCAAAACGGCGAATAGCTTCTACTTCCAATTCTCGCATGACTTTAGCAAACTCATCGTTCAAGAAATTGTTTGCCTGCCCAATACCTGCCAACCCGGTAGGCACGTCTCCGATAGTGCTTGCGCCGACAGGGTCGCCAACCAAGCGATAGTCTACAAAGTCGCTGCGGTCTAAGCGGTTTCCCATTCTCTCAAGATTAACGGAACGACTTGAAATGCCGACCCTACCGAGGGTGTTCACTTGGCGGCAAATCTTAGTCAGCCCCGCCTCTCCCCAAGGAGAGCATTCGGTAGATGGGGCGCTACCGCTGCCTGCGGTCTGCCCGGTGATAATGCCATACAAGGGGTGGGTTTCTACTACGGGGATTTCAGGCAAGATGGCATCCAGACCCGGCAAAGGAAGTTGAAGAGCGTTGACTATGTTCGGGTCCATGGTCTCATAAAACAACCCCGCCACTCCCGGCGATACATACCCGTGACCAAATCCTGTACTTCCTGTAGTAATCTTTTCGGCAAACGCTTTAATAGCGACTTCGGCAATGCCCTTTATCCGCATACCATTCAATACGCGATTAAGATTTAGAGCATTCTTGGTTTCTTTCATAGCATAAATAGCGGACTTGTACCCAAGTTGCCCTTTGCTAATATCTTGCACCTCGCCCGCTTTGCTGGCGTACACGTTGCCCAATTCGTCAAGCGCGTTATCCAGTCTATTGGTATCCTCTCCAAACATTTTGTTACCTCGTTTTTACCAGTTAGACTGGCTACTAATATTTATTAATCCCAGACCACATGCCTTGTGCTGCAAGTTTGTAAGGGTCAAGGTCTGCATCGCTATTTTGACTTGATGCAGTTGGCTTGCTTACCGCTTTCTCTACTACCGTGCCATTTAAGCTTGCCCTGTACTTTTGAGCGATGGGTTGCTCCCCCTTCAAGCTCGCCAATTCCTTCTCCAGCGCGACAATTCGGTTATCGCGTTCCTTGAATGCGGTGTTCACAGCAATGCCGTGTTCTTTCAAAGCATCTACCACATTGCTCATCATACTGGTTAAAGCGTCACGCTCTTTGGTAGCCGCAACTTGCGTTTGAGATAAAGTCGCGCCAATTGCATCAATCAGCGGTTGTAGTACATTGCTCTGTATAGCTTGCGTAATGACTTTATCAAGTTCTTGGTGAAACGCCTCGATACTGAGTTCCGCTGCGTAATCGCTAGATTCAGTCTCGCCATCAATTTCGTCTGAAATCTCAGTTGGGTCTAGCATCCCATCAGCTTTTAACGCTTTTCCGCATCCTTTGCAAGCGGTTGCCCCTTTGGTAATTGGTGCGCCACATTCAGGGCAAGTCGCTAAAGTGGCAGGGGCAGCAGCAGTAGCGGCTTGTACAGGGGGCGGCGGTGCCGCCTTGTAAGCCAATTTCAAATCTTGTGCTTGCTGTTCTTTTGTGGCGGCTTCGGAGACAAGAGCCGCCACAAGCGCATCTGCCTCTTTGCCTCCGCCGAACAAGGCTTTTAGCCCTGCTAGTTTTGACATTTGATTAGTCTCCTTTACAAACACTTGAGTTAGCGGGTTACTTTCTGTGCCAATAGGCAACAAAGACCTTTCCCGCGTTACCATAAAATCAAAAACAGTACCCACGCCACGGTTAGGGGAATTGTGACTATATCCAATCGATACGCCCAATTCTGCAGCATTATCATTTATCGCTTTGGCGACTAGGTCGTTTACAAAAGTACCAGACTCAACCCGTATTCTGCCCACCATTTCGGCATAATCGCAAGTGCCTAGTTTGACTGCCATTTTGTCGCTTATGCCGTTTAAGTGCCACCAACACAACGCGCCAAAATCTTTGGTAGCGTTCATTCTGGCAACATCATCTATTTGCGCTTGTTGTGAACAAATCTCGCCATCGCGGTCAACGTAACTTGAAGATGAAAAGGTTATCCATCTCCAATCGTTGTTGATGTCTTTGTATATATTCAAGACGTGCGTATTTCTATCACGCGTTTTCTTTTCCCACTTTTTGGGCAAGCGATACCCCTTACGGTGGGCAATTCGGATAATGGCATTTCGAACGCTGTTAGGGTCGCCAGCATGCCCAGCCAACCTTGCCGCAGAATTTAGTTTTTCTTGGGATGTAATCGGGAAGGATTTGTTTGGACCCGCGAAGTCCTCTGGAGGTGTGTTCCGCTTTTCTTCTGCTGTTACATACTTTATTGCTAGCATTGCAAACCTTGTATTAAAAAAGCACCCATTGGTCAATCTGACCGGATGCTCATCTCGGAAACGCAAGCGTAGTGCTTGCCTCAGCAATGTTTATTTCATTTCAACATAATACTATCATATTATCTTTTTCGTTGCAATCGAGGAGGTCATTGACATGCTCACCCCGCTTTATGAATTACATGATTAACCACCCGGCTAATTTGTGATTGGTCAGTCCTAAACTTCTTAGCCAGCTTTTCTTGTGACCATTTGCCCGTGCCGTAAAGCTTACGGATTTGCGAACAATGGTTAGAGCTAAAAGGCGATAGAGTTTTACCTGCACCGCGAACCGCCGCCGAGCACCATCTATCCTGACAATATTCTTCAAAAGTGGCATATTTAGCCCGATAAAGCCTACTCTCTCGGATATGGGCTAAGGCATCCCCAACCGCGTAAAAGGTTTGTAAGCCGCGCTCAATAACCTGCTCACATGCAAGTAATTGTCCTGTTTCATCTAACTCTAATTGCTCCATTGCTTTTCTCCTAACAAAAAAATACCCGCGTTTGCGGTTAAGTTGCGATTATTCTTTTTATGATTTTGTTGGGATTGGTTACGTGGTATAATCATTTTGTAATCGCCCTGACCTGCGAATTAAGGGAATTGCCGCTATCAGGGATGTTGACTGCATCGCCTGATACCTTTTTATTTTAGCACATTAATTTTAGATACACAAGAATACCAAGTCAAAACATATCCGCAACATAGGCAAGTAATAGTTACAGTTTTCTCAATCAAAACATTTCCCAAACAAAGCCCATCATCACAGTAGTAGCAAAGCAGGGTTTGGCAATGCTTACACCTGACTTCCTTCAATTCGATTGGCAAATGTCCCTAGCCTTTCCAACGAAACACTCCGGAGGATGTATTTCGTTCGGTGTGTTCAAGTCGTCTGCTTCAATCCGCTGACCACAAAAAATACAGTAATAGCGGTCTGCAAGCATAGTGGCATATCCGCAACTAGATAAAAACTCCCGGAGTAGTAGCATAGCCTTTTCAGCGTTTGTAAGAATTATATTAATCATTTCATCAAACTATCTACCGCCCGTTGCAAGATTTTAGGCAGTTCGTCATCCCACTTCTTTAAAATCACCTCGTCAAACTTACGTGCCTCAGTACCGGGATGATTTACCGCATGTGCCATTACCTCTGTGCTGCCCTGACTTCCTGCTGTACTGCCTATCACGCCAGGTTGCGTTTTCGCTTGAAACCCGCCCGTCATAAAACGTAGCATCTTGGCGTGTACCGGGTAGATTTTATGAGGTGGTGTTCCATTATTCACATATCCGTAAATCGTGTCATCTGTGCCAACGGTGTATTTCCAGTCGCTATCTTTGGTAATCTTAAAGTCGGGCTTGTGATTCCATGTTTGAGTAGTAACCCGCATATCGTTCTGCACCCCTAACGCAGCCCCTTTTAGCGCATTGCTAATAGCGGTTTTCATCTCCGCTGTTCCCAGCAAGTCTTTTGGTATGTCAACTTTTGCTGTTATGTTCATAATTGCAACTCCCCGCCACGTATTTTGATTGGAGACCAATCAACCGCCCTTTGCTTACATTGCTGACAATGTGTTTCCGTTGCTCCCAGCCTCCAGTAAGCATCGTAATTTCCGGCTGTGTCGTCAAACGTGACGATGTCAAACTTGCATCGGCATCGGGTCAAGCATTGACTAGTTCCATCGTGCGGTAAGGCGGGTAACGGCAGCATCATGGTCTTCCCGCGTTCGTAAGGTAGCCCGATGCTTTCTGCATACATCTCAGCCCGTGCTAGCCAACCTTCCTTGAAATCGCCCAACTCCTGAATATCTAGCCTGAAGTTCTCTAGGAATTTTAGTTGCACCTGAACATCTTTTGTAACCGCCGCTACTTCCAACGGGTTTAACTCAGAGCGGTCAAAGCCAACCATCATTGCGGCAAGTGAGTACCGCGCGAGTAAGACTTCAATCGCTGATTGCCAACCCGGAAGTGCGCCTATGCCCGCGGTCATTAGTGCTTTGCTTGCCGCGTTGATTTTGCTTGCTAGTTGAGTGATTAAGTCGTCAATCATTGCTTAAGACTTTCAAACAGTGCCTTTGCTTTATCAAGTTCGGTTTCCACCAGCGTTTTAGCGTTGCCTTGCGCCTTGCTTGCTACTTGGTCTAATGCAGTGACAAACTCAGTCGAGGTATCAAGCGCTGGCAGGTCCATCGGCTTTTCAGTATCCGAAACCGTGTCAAAGCTGGTTGCGTCCGCCCCGGTCAAATACTCACGCGGTAGTACGTTTGCATCAACCATAATGTTTAGTGCCTTATCAAGTGGTAGTCCCGCGTTTTGCACTAATGCCGAGTTTGCATTGGCATAAGTGGCATATATCTCGGACTCGGCTTTGCGGTCACGCAGGTCAGTTTCAGTAAAGTTGAACGTCACGCCATCCGGCATAATGTAATGCTGCATCAAATCAGCGATGGAGAGCTTTAGTACTTCTACCCCTTTGCCCTTTTCCTTGTCATCTAAGATAGCCGATTGCGCCCCTGCGCCTAACGCTTGCCCTGACATTGGTTGCAAATCTTGAGTATCTAAGCCAACCGCCGCGCAATACTCCAGAACCGCTATATCCCATTCTGTTTTTCTCTCGAAACGTTCGGGTAGTTCGGCAAGCGGTATTCTGGTATGCCCAATGCCGTCACGCTGCATAAATGGCACAACGATTGTACCCATGTAACTGACTGCTCCTTCCGCCGCCTTCTCGTTTTGATGACTAGATAAAGCGTTTTGTAATTGGTCCTCTGCTATGCCAGTTATGAAATCTATTGCCAGCGGTTTCGCCCCTGTTAGCTTTTCTACCAGAAACTGATTCATAGCATTCATACGCCGGATTGTAGGGTATGCCCGCCTCGCGGCACACTCGCCAACACCAAACGCTTGCTGCCCTGTGTCGGGGTTATCTGATAAATCTATGACTTGATAATCCTTCAGCTCGTGCATCTCGTTACGGCTATCCATGTACAATATGGGGACATCTGGGTCGCCTGTTCTTGTACATCGCCGACTATCCAAATTGTACAGACCTGTTATCCGGCTGCCACTGGCGGTACTCGCCCGCTCTACTTCGACAAACGCGCCGTTATCTGTAAGCATATAATCCCGCGCTACTCTTGAGATAAAAGACCGCCACGTCTGGTTGCGGGATGGGTGCGTCAATAACTCATGATAACGGTTCTTTACATTTGATTTATCACCGCCAATTTCCCACGCTGCCGATTGGATTTTAGCTACCGCTATCCTGATTGCACTCGCCCAGAGGCTATCAAACTTGGTTGTTTCATACAGCACAAAGTCAGATAGGGGGGTCCAAAACGAAGGTATTGAAGGCGGTAGTAAACCGGGTAATAAGTATGGTCTACCACCAAACAAGGCGGGTGCGGTTCGTACTGCTAGATAATAAATGCTGCCCGGTTTGTCTCCCTCCGTCACAGTTTTTGTGGCGGTGTATAATCCCTCATTCATTTTTTAATACTCCGATAGCGTTAAGCAAGCCATAGCACAAGCTACCGCCGCGTCAATATGCGAGCCGTCACCACGCTTGACTATGCGTAGCTTTTGGTCGCCCTCTTCTTTTTTGTTTGCCGCTAAAATGTGTTTTGATAGTTCAGGATAGGTATTGTCATAAACGATTTGCTGATTGCGGATTAAGTCGTGTAGTAGCTTGTCTCCTACTAACCGCTTTGCACCCTGCTCAAATGGATTGATGTTATATCCCTTTTTGTAAAGATCAGTTGCCATACTGTGTAACTGGTAAGGGTCATAAACAAATTCCCACGTCTTAGGCTTCTGGTCTATCAATATTTGCTTTGGTATATCGAAGTCAATCTTACCACCTTTAGGGGGATATATCACTTCAACAAATCGAATAGCGAAGCGTTTATCTGCCATTCTCGAAACTCCAACGATTGCAAAGCAGTCGCCTGATACCGCCGCATCAACCCCGATTACCATCTTTTCGTTAGGGCGCATTTCGGGCAGGGCATCAACCTTGCAATCTTGCCACCACTGAGCAGATACAAACGCGCTTGTTGATTGACCCCATCGGTTACGATGCACTCTATCGAATTCTTCAGGGATTAGAGTTGCGGCTTCTTGGTTGTAGTACTCCTCAGTTTGCCAGCTTAATCTAGGTTCTTCGTTCCACAGGCAAAAAAGTCTCGCGCTATCGTTTACCCAAACGGGCAGATCATCCCACAGTTTACGCCCCTCGACAACGCCCTGTTTATACAATCTTTCGAGTAGCGGCGACTCGCCCACAAACCCGGCGTATGTTTCAACCCAACGCATAGATTTACCGAACTTTGTCGGACTCAATGTAAGCTCTGTCCACATTTGCTGAGCCGCTTGATGCTTAGCCGCCCATAACTCGGTAAAGATTACCAAATCATCATTACCACCAGCCTCCCCTTTGGGGTCAACTGGTATAGCTTCAATCCGACTACCGTTAGACCACTCGATTGTATAGCCCCGTTGTGTGGTGGTAGCAGCCCATTCGGGATTGAGTTGGATAGCCCGGCGCAAGTAATAAGCCTCTCGGCTATCGGCTTGCTTTAGGTCGTTCGCTACAACCTTAACACTCGCCCACTCTTGACGATTGCAAAACCACGCTGCTACCGCTCCAGCGATTGTGGACTTAGCTGACTTTTTTATGTCTCCCCAAAGCACAGTCGAATATTTAAAATTACCTTCGCTATCTGTTGCTAGTATTTCGCATAAGCAACGCGACCGATAATCACCGTCAAGATGCAGCCTTCCATCGCCTTCGGGGATTAGGAAGTTTGTTTCAATCCATTCCACAGGGTCGGTAATGACAGGCTTTTCAGGCTCTAAAAACGGGGTAATATCTACACCCCGTTTTTTAAGCTCCGCTATCGCTATCAACTTTTCGCGTGATAAATTGGATAATTTCAGCATCTGTCATTTTCTCGAATGATACTTTTACATCGCGCTTTTCTGCAGGGTAAAGCCCTCTTAGCTTGCTAGTCTCTTTTAATATCTCGACTTCGCCTTTTCTATCCTTTTCTTTTGCAGCGTCTTTTTGAAGCTCTCGGAGGCGTTGCACAGTTTCCGCCCACGCTTCTGCCATATCCTGATTAGCAGCTGCGTTTATCAATGCCCTTGCTTTGGCTATGTAATCAGCAGCTTGCCGTTCGGTTATTTTCCATTGCGATGAAGCATTTTGAACAATCTGACTATAGGTATATCCGGTCAAGATTAAGTAGTAAACCGCTTGTACTCGTTTTGCCGATTCTACCTTGTCAGATTTATTTTTAATCATTTGCTTAGTATTTCTTTTCGGATATGCCCGGATATAGAAGCCATTAATAATGGCGGTACGCTGTTGCCTAGTCTCATAAATTTATCGTTACGCAAACCGTACATTGAAAAGGAATCGGGGAAACTGAATAGCCTCATTATCTCTGGTATAGTCAATCTCCTATCTTTATCTGGATGTATGATTAAGCTAGTGGGTAATTCCGTTTTTGGAATAGTACAACTTACCCTGTCATTAGATAATAATTTGGTATTCATATGCCCGCTTAAATTGCCTTTTTCTTTCAAAAAAGCTTTGCCAGCATGAATTTGGCTATAATTACCCGCGTGCATTAAATGTGCCGCGTTATACATCCATTCTGATAATTTTACAGGTTCCTCAAAAACAACATTTATAAAAGCCTCTTTTGGTGTGAGAGGTTTACTAACCGCTCTCGGATGACTCGGTTCAATCCCTAAATCCTCTCTAACTCCGATAAATATCATTCGTTCTCTTGATTGCGGAACATTAAAATACATTGCGTTTAGTAGCCTTGCAGATACCCTATACCCACTTGCTTTTAATTCCCGGAGTATTTCAGCAAAGACTAATTTCATCTTACCCTTGACCATCCCTGAAACGTTTTCCATTACGAATACTTTAGGCTGTAATCCTCTGAGCAATCTTACATACTCCCTAAAAAGCTGGTTACGCGGATCGTCCATTTGCCTTTTCCCGGATGTGCTAAATCCCTGACAAGGTGGAGAACCGTCAAATACATCAAGCTCACCAACTTTTAATCCGGTCATCTGTAGAACCTGTCCAACCGATAATTTAGCAATATCACCGTGATAAACAGGCACATCCGGGAAATTTAGCTTAAAGGTTGCTACTGCGTTATCATCCCATTCTACCGCCAACACCTCCCTAAACCCGGATATGCTATAACCAAGCGAACTACCGCCACACCCGGCAAAAGTGCTAATCACGGTTGGCGCGTTTTCATCGCGAGGTGATAAATGCTTTTGCCACGCATCCTCTAAAATTTGCTGATATTTACTTAGCCCACTTATGCCCGCATTCTGGACATTCGTTATATTCAACTTCGTTTTCTACCGTTTCATCGTATTCTTTGAAGTCAACATCCGGCGGCACAATTCCCGCATCCTCAGCCATTTTAGCTAACAACTCTTGTACGCCCTGCTCACTGCTGCTTATATCTTGTAACAGTTCGTCTAGCTTTGTATTATCGGTGGTGGCTAGTGCGCTAATCGGGTCAAAGGTTGCTAGGATTAGCTTTTCTTCTTCTGGCGACAACTCAACATACTTGACGGGTATAGTTTTCTCGTTACGGCGCATCGCTAACGCCACTCGCAAGTGACCATCAATCAAGGTGTTAGTGGTTTGGTTTACGATTACCTCAGTAACCCAACCGACTTCATTCAACACGCCCTCTAACGCGCTTTGCTGGTTTGCAGGGTGTACCCTAAAGTTAAGCGGATTAGCTAAAAGCTGGTCGGGCTTTTCTTCACCATATCCGACTATTCGATTTTTCCAGTTTTCTTTTGTCATAATCTAATTATACCAACTCTCTGCGAGAATGAAAATACCCGCGTATGCTGCAAGCAACGCGGGTATCTACAGCGCCCTTTAAGGCTATAACCCTAGCAAAACTCACTAGCCATAAGAACTTCGTCATAGAACGTCTCGTATAGCTTTACTTGCGATGGCTCTTGTGAATTGATTACTAGCACCATACCGCGCTTGATTTGTTCGCCGGCGCCCATCTAGCTTCCAACCGACTTCTAAATCTATACCCGTTGTAGTGCGTTTCGATTGCTTTTAACATTATCTTTTTCTCTCTTTCTTTTCTCCGATAACACTACTGGTAACAAACTTCGGTAAC
>Ga0194047_10000261_pt1 | contig 35810 bp, 31 predicted proteins | sample JunL225m_MetaG_2_FD_160070 | JGI IMG/M metagenome (GOLD analysis project Ga0194047, IMG submission 160070) | Anoxic zone freshwater microbial communities from boreal shield lake in IISD Experimental Lakes Area, Ontario, Canada - Jun2016-L221-5m | ecosystem: Environmental > Aquatic > Freshwater... | reverse complement strand
AGGTAAAGATGGTAAATTATATAGTGGTAATGAAGTTTATGATCCTACTACAAATACTATAGATAATAATAAAAATTTACCAGATATAGTAATACGTAGTAAAAAAGGTAAAGCTAATAGTGTACCATCTCCTACTGAACAACATAATGATCCAATAACACCACAACCAGTGCAACAAGTACAGCAATCACAACAAAAATATACAACACCTTCGTCTAATAAAGATAAAAAATATGTATATATTGTAGATTATTTGAATGATCAAGGTCAAGACTTTTCTTTTGAAGCACGTAAAGATATTGCAAAATCTGTTGGTATAAAAGATTATAAGGGTACTGCCGAGCAAAATATAAAATTATTAGATATTATGCAAAAAAATCCAAATATAGGTACAACATCTGAAGTTAATAAAAAATCAGGTAAATTTGGTGGTGGTTTTTATCAAGATGGCGGTGGTGGACAAGACGAGCAAAAGCAACAATTAATGCAAATGTTCCAAGAATATGCTCAAATGAACAATATTCCTGTAGAAAAACTTGTTCAACAAATACAACAAATGCCTGACAATAAAAAGCAAGAAGTCATACAACAAATTGTACAAGCTGTACAACAAAAGGGGCAACAAGCACAAGGGCAAGAACAACAAATGCAGAATGGGGGTGTTCCACAAGTGGGGGGTGTAGCTCCTCAACAGGCTAATGGTGAGCTTGAAAAAGGTGAGGTTTTCCAAAATCAACAAGGGGCAATACAAAAGGTTGCGGAAAGCGAGCCAACGCATGACGAGGGTGGAAGTTTTCAACCTAATGTACATCGTGTATTAGAGGACACAGCCGACAAACGTAAAGACCCTGATAGTAAAACACTGCGTATTAAACCCGAAGAAGCAGAACAACTTGTAGGTTTTAAGCCAAAAGGTAATACAACGCATAGTAAGTTGTATGAAATGGCAACAGAGTTTTACGACAAAAAGCTACAAAAAGTACAAAAAGACATTGACGCAAACTTAGACTATATTAAATATAATAATGGTGGAAAATACGCACAAAATAGCCTTGACGAGAATTTAAGGCTTTTACAAGAGTTACAAGCAAAGACTAAGGGTCAATTGTTTGACGACATATATAATCACCAAGAGCAAGTGAAGCAACAAGCAGGAATTGGACAAGAGCAACAACAAATGAAAATAGGTGGAAAAATGAAAAAATATGTTGTAGGTGGTGGTCAAGGTGATCCTATTGTTAAACAAATTAAAGATAAGGCAAAAATTGTAACCAGTATTCCTGCTAATAGTCGTGTAGTGGGGCATGGTGATGGTTTTACGTATTATGGTGTACAGGGTGCAGATGGACAAACTACATATCAAAAAATGGGTAAACCTGCAAGTGGTCAACAAAACCAACATCAAGATGCTAATACATATATTCCTACTCTTGTTAACCATTCTTGGGATGATCTTGTGGCAAATAAGGCTGTGTCAAATACACCTGCTAATAAAGCTATATATGATCAAGCTCGTGCAGCAAAATATCCTAATACTGATGGTAGTTTTGATTATTATGCAATGAAGGATCCAGGCGGTGCAACAGTTACACAAGGGGGTGAACAACCAACAATTAATGCTGATGGTACAATTTCTGACGCAAATACACAGAACACTAAATATAAATTAAATAGCCCTATTGAAGCCAGTAAGTTTAACGAACCTCTACGTTGGTATGACGTGGCAGGAGATTTCTTACATTATTTAGATGCCACACAGCGTGAACCCGTAGGGCTTGAACAACTACATCGTGAACCTCTGCGTACACACGAGCTTAACCCTCTGCCTACGTTATTAGAGAATCAGGGAGATTTTAATGCTGCAAAAGCTCAGCTTCCTAACAATGGTGTAGGTTTTGCAAACCAAGCTAATATGCAGGGTAATAAATATAAGGCTAATAATCAGGTTTTGGCGCAATATCAGGCTGCTAACGCCGACCGTGCAGATAAGACAGACCAGTACAACGACCAGACTAAATATGCCACAGATTCGGCTAATATGCAGCTACGTGACCAATTTAACACACGTGTATTACAGAGCAAAGAAATTCAACGTGAGCAAAAGCTAAAATCTATTGATGACCTATTTACAAAAATAGCTCAAAATCGTAAACTTAATAGAGAAGGAAACCTTGCCCTACAAATGACTCCTTATTTTGATCAATTTGGCAAATTCAACGGAAATGACTACGATACGACTCTTGGTAATTTTAATAAACAATATTCTGGTCTGGGTATTTCAGCAAAAGAAGAAATGATTAATGGTGAAAGTAAAACAGTGGTTCGTGACGCTAAGGGTAATATATTAAAAGTAATTGATAAATACACTCCGCCAAAAACTAAATAAATGTTAAAATCCATTAATATTATTGGTGGAATTAAAATAAAATGTTAAATTTGCAACAATGCCTATAAGCTACGTCTCAAAAGTCCAGGAAAGTAATCCATACGTACTTCCGGTAGATATTAACCTAATGGAAAAGGTAAATAGCTACAAGCAGAGTATTTTTTATAAAAATGCTGATGAAATACGTACGCAATTTGGAGAATTACAAAATGCTGATATTGCTAATCCTGATATAAAAGGTAAATTAACTGATAAATATAATAACCTTGCTTCACAAATACAAGGAATGGGCGGTATTGATTATAGTGATATGAATGTTAGTCATCAAATTGAGGGTTTTGGCGCAGATATATATAAAGATCCACAGATATTAAATGGTATTGTTGGAACAAAAATGGGTAGAAAATTACAAGAGGATTATGATAAAATGAAAACTGATCCAAAATTAAGTAAATATTATGCACCTTCAAATGAATGGGTTGATATGCAACCATTTCAAGAATTTATACATGGTGGTCTTACTGCAACATATAAAGGAGAAAGCGCACCAACACCATATAACGGAAATCCTGCAATACGTTTACAAGAAGCCATAGCTAAAATAAAACCTAATGTTGAAGTGCATTATGGTGATAGTGGTATTCCTTTTTTTATAGATAAAACAAGTGGTGAATCAGTAGATTCAAAATCAGTATATGCTGCTATTGATGCAACTGTTAGTGGTGGGGGAGATATTTTAAACCAAATTAGTATTGATGGTCGTTATGCTATGCGTGATATGGATCATAGCCAAGTATTTGAACAATATAAAAATATTTACACAAACAAACGTGCAAGTCTTAATGCTGCAATAGAATATAATAAAAATTTAATAGCGTCACAGCCTTCTTTAGTAAAACAGGCTGAATATAAAAAATCTTTAGAAGATAATCAAAATGCTTTAGCACAATTAGATCAAAATTATAAACCTGACAATTTTATATCAAAATCAACTGATACACCTGATCAAATTGAGCAAAAAAGAAGAACGCTGCAAAATGAAATATATTCTACAAAACTTTTTGATGACATGATTATGTCAAGTGTTTATACTAAAAAGAAAACAGACCTTATAGTAAATCGTGGAGAAATTGAGCAATTAAAAATTGCAGCAAAAGTTAAGGCGGCAAAAGCAGCTAAAGAACCATTTATTGATCCTAATTTAGAAACTTATGTAAATAATAAGGAAACTCCAGAACAAGCAAAATCACACGAAGTTACAGTAGATAGTTTAAATACCAATATACAAGCATTATCTAAAACAATTAATGATAATATTAAAGATTTAGTTATTGGTGAAGCAAATTTAAACCATAATTATGCAGGGGTATTAGATGTAAAAACTTCTATATCAAGTGACCCAAGTACAAAACCTACAATTGAATCATCTGATCTTTTGGCAAAAATAGCATTAATTGATAAAGATCCTAATTTAAGTATATCAGATATAAGAAAAGCTATTGCTGATCCTACAATGCTTAATCCTATACAAAAACAATTTTTTACACATATTATAAACCAATATGATGCAATTACAGAAGGTAAAGGTGGTGAAGAAGCATTAAAAGACCTTGCTGTAAATAAAAATAATTTAATTAGTACATTAAATAATGTTCGTTGGAACGAAATGGCAATTTCAGGGAAAAAAACACTTATTGAAAAATACACAAAACAAGTTGCTGATAATGTTTTAGCTAAAAACAAAGCTAAAGGGATGACAGAAGATGATAGTAAACTATTAAGTGAATATTATAAAAACCCTTCAAGTTTTGAAATAATGAAAAAAGTGCCTTTAACTAAAGAAGAATCAGTTATGGGTGGGTTTATAGAAGAATTTGCCGGATATAATAATCAACGTTTAACATGGATGTCTGAACATGGTATATTAGATAATATTGGGGAAAATAAAAAAGAAATAAACGATCTTTTAAAAAATACAAGTGATAGGTTAAATTATAAATCAAAAACATTTAATACAGAATGGGCTAAAAAAAGTGGGCTTGGTGCATATATAAGGAAAAATTCTCCAGGTTTAGAAGGTAAAGATGTAGATGATAATGATATTATACCTGAATTTGTGGAACAAATTCCAGGAGAAAATCAATTTAGATTATCATTTCAATACAAAGATGGTAAAACTAACCCTCATTTAAAAGATGTTGTTTTAGATGGTACACAAGTTAAAGAATTTGGTATTACACCAATACCTTATCCACAGCTTGAAGAATATGTTTATGAACAAGGTGTTTCGCCAAAAATGTATTTACGTAACCCTAATTTACCAGGAACAGATGGACTTTTTAGTTATGATATAAAAAATATTGGAAATGGTCGTAATGATAATAGAATAGCTATACGTATATATGATAAAGACGGTTTTGTTTCTATTAGTAAAGGATATATTACACCAGATTTCCCAGAAGGGAAACCTTTTGAATCAGCAAATGAAGCCTATGCTTTTGCTAATGATAAAATACCACAACTTTCAAATGTGTATGGTAACAGACAACAATTTTTAGATGTTTTGCGTTACCAAGCTTTAAATAATTAATAATGCCTGATTTTACACCATACGTTAATGTACCAACACCTGTATCACCTAATAGTAATAGGGGTATAAATGATAATCCTATACCGCCAAATACACAATTAGGTAAGGCACGTGAAATACTTAGCCAAAATATTCCAGATTTTGTAAAAAGTAGCCAATTTACAACACCTTATAGAACACAATTAGATCAAACTTTAATATTTACAGACCCTAATAGAGGATGGAATCCATTTGATAAGAATTTAGAAGATGAATATGCTCATGATCATCCTTGGGCAACAATAGGGCATGGATTTGAGCATGGGGTTGCAAAGTTTTTAGGTGCAGCCGTAGAAGCTATTGCCACTATACCAATGGCTATAAACGCTATTGGCAAGGGTGATGCAAGTAAGTTTTATGACAATGACCTTACTAATACTATTAATGATTGGTGGAAAAGCTTAGATATTAGTGCGCCAGTTTTCCAGTCAAATGCGCAAAAACAAGGAAACTTCTTTTCTAATATATTTGGCTTAAATGGTTTTGCCGCATTTGCTGGCTCGCTTGCTAATACAGCAGACACCGTAGGTTTTATGGGCGGTGCTATTGCAGGTGCAGCTTTAGAGGGTAATGTTTTAGGTCTTTTAACAAAAGGATGGGGCGTTATTGGTGCTACCGAGGCTGCTTCTGCGATGACAAAGATTGGCGAAGCCGCAGAAATAGCTGTAAAATCTCCAGAAGAAGTGGCACAAATGGCTCGTCTTGGTTGGACAGGTACAAAAGAACTTGAACAAGGTGCATCAGGTGTAGCAAAAGGTATGGAAGTGGGTCCATTTACAGGAAACGTAGGTCGTTTTACAGGTAATGTAGGAGAATTTACAGGTAATGTGGCTACAAGAGGTGGTGTTGCAACAACCGAAGCTGCCGCAGAGGGGGCAACACAATTAGGGGAAACTAATGCCGTTTTAGGTGAAGGGCGTAATTTGCATCAGGGAATAGAGGATCCAGCAAAAATGCTTGAAACGGAAAAAACGGCACAAATGAAACAAATTGTTGCCAAAAACGCCACACGTAAAATAGTTGATGCTACAAAATATAATTTACAATTATTAACAGCAGCAGGGGCGCAAGCAGCAATACAAGGACTTGATGTATATAATAATACAAAGAAACAATTACAAGATACATATTTTGGTATTTATGGTCGCAATCCTACGGCTGATGAAAATGCAAAAATAGAGCAACAAGCTAAGCAAGGAGCTAATTTTACTGTTGGCGCAAATATAGCCTTAATGTATTTTACAACACGTATTAATTGGGGAAGTCTTTTCAAACCAACCACTAAAGCTTTTACAGAGGGTATAGAAGGATGGGGTGGTAAAGCAAAACGTGTAACAGCTAAAGGGGAGTTTGTAGATCAAGGAACAGATGCCGCAGGGCATCCTCTTGAGCCAAAATATGAATATAAGGTGGTAGATACATATACTCCATCTACACGTATAGAAAAAGTCTTATTAAATACAGAAAAGCTTATTGGCACACAAAAGAGCCAAGTGGTAATGGGTGCGCAAATGGGCTTACAAACAGCTATTGCAGAAGGAAGCCAAGACTATATTACACGCAAATATAGCCCACAAAACCTTGCTCAAGTGGGTGATTTTATGAAAAGCTTTAATAATGGTCTTAACAAGGCTTTTGGAACAAAAGAAGGCTGGGATAATATTATTGGTGGTGTAATGGGTGGTATTGCTTTTCATGGTCTTACATTAGGTCTTGGCAAAATAACAGGTCAAAAAAACCTTAGTCATCAAGAACAATTACAGCAACAAGTCCAGTTTTTAAATAAAGAAACCTTTGCAGGAACACTTGAAAATGCTGTACAAGAAGCTGCTGTAAATAATTCACTTGGGCAAGAACATAAAAAAGCCATTGATGAAGGTGATACATATAAAGCCAAGAACATTAAACAGCAAATGCTTTTTAATTGGGTGACAAGTGGTATGCGTGCAAATGCTTTTGACAAGCGTTTAAATGAACTTGACGCTGCAAAACATTTAGAAGGCAAAAGCTTTTCAAGTTATTGGGGTGTAGAAGATACGGCAAAAAACCGTGAAAATGTTGCTAAATTTATTGAAGATGTAAAAGGGCGAGCAGAAAACATTAAACAACACGTAGAAAAGGTTGTAAATATAACACGTAATCCACATCAACCAGGAACATTAGACTACAAAGCTTACGAAGAATATAAAGAAGCTCTTGCATTAAACCTTAGTGTACATGATGATAACTTCCGCCGTTTAAATGACCTTAAAGACCATTTATCAAAGATTGCGCCAATGATAGATATTAACAAGGCTGTTAATATGACAAGTGTGCAAGGTCTTAGTAAGATAATGGATGGTATTACAAAGGTGACAACAAGTCTTGCCGAGCAAATAAAACAAACAGCAGGAGATGATGATTTACAAAAAGACCTTTTTGACAAAAAGAACCATCTTGACAAGCTTGCAAGTAAGCTACGTGATATAATATATAGTGGAGAACAAGAACACACTAATAATGTAAATGCAAAGGGTGAGGGTATTAGTAGTCGTACAGCAAATGTAAAATTTGTTGGTAAAGATTATGTAGATGTAATGCACGACCTTTGGAAGTTACACAATGGTATTAGTTACGAAAACAATGCCTACCTCGACGAGCAAAAAAAGCTTAGTGATGGTACAATACATATACAAGACAATAAGCCTTATTCAAGTGATGATGACCTTGCAGATACATTAGAAAAGCTTCAAGATATGTATAAACTTAGCGAGGCAAACTCTAATATAGCCAAATATTATACATATTTGCGCAAAGGTGTAGGTGAAACAAGATTTACACAAGCCTTTAAAGATATGCTTGATGGGCATAAAGCCTTTGAAAATGAAGATGGTACAATTAAAACACAACCTGCCCGTGAAGAAGAAATACGTCAACAAGAATACGAAGGTATAGTTTCTTCAGAAGATTTGACAGCAGACCCAAAAGCAGCAGAAAAACGTGATATTATAAAAAAAGCTGCCAAAAAATCAGCTTATGGTCAAGAACTTACGCCTGAAGAACAAAAGGTTAAAGAAGAATACGAAGATGACTTTACAGCTTATCATAAGGCTGAAACTAATGTAAAAGAACGTGTAGCAAAAGAATTTAGTGAAGAAGCCCAAAAAACGCAAGAAAAGGCTCCTAAAACTGATGCTGATGGTGTGCCACGTACAAATGCCAATAAACAATTTGATGGTGCAACGCCAGAGAATCTTTTATTTGGTTTGCATCGTAATAAGTTTTTAAAAATTGAAAAGCTTTTTGAAAACTTACACAACCTTGTATTTAACACCCCATTAAAAGAAATTGGTACTAAGTTTAGTGCTGTTCTTACAAAACGTCCTGCTGAAACAAAGCGTGCAGAAGGGCAAAATATGGAGCCAATAGATGCCAAAAACCCAAATATTAAAATATGGCGTAAAGATTTTGACGAAGTAATACAAATACACAATGACGGCAAAGTGGTAGGTGAGGTGAGACCACCCGAAAGCCTTTATTTAGACAAAGAAGGCAAAACACCTTTATTTGACAAAGACGGCAAACTTGCCATTACAGAGCAAGAATACGCTGATGTAACGGGTAATCATGGTAGTACATACAAACAGTTTAAAGACAGCATGGAGGCTTATAAGCAGTCTTATGACAAGTTAAAAGCAGATGTACAGAATGGTAAAGCTGACGCAGCAACAATAGCTAAATATTTTAATTACAGCCTTAATTTAGGAACTACGGTGCAAAACAGCCGTAATCATATAAAAAGCGATACACCATTAAATGAAGTCAAGGTAAAGAATAAAAGTCTTATTAGTATTGTAAAAGAAAATGGTAAATATATAGTAAAGTGGCTTAAAGATTTTGGCGAGATTTCGGCAGAAGATAAAAAAGCCATAGAAAAAACTGTTGCTAATAATCAAGACCATTTTAAACAATTTGAAAATAAGATGATGGTGGCTTTCCCTGTGGGTGGAGAAGCAGGTGTTCAGCAATTTGTACGTGCAAGATATATTAATGAAAAAGACAAAAGTTACAATTCTGACAAAATTAAAGTGGTTACAAGCCCAGAGGTATTTGATAATTTTACTATTAATTTTCGTCCAAAAGCAGAGGGTGTAGGTAATGCTAAAACTAAAACAGAAAAGAAAGCTGCAACAGAGCCAAAACTTCCACAAGACCTTGCAGGAGCAAAACCTAAATATGGATATGGGCAAAAGCTTTTTGACCTTAATTTTGAAAGTGATGTAGATAAAGCAGCGTTTATATCAAGCCAAGCCAAGCAAAGTAAACGTGATGCAGATTATGTTAAATTTGCAATGGAACATACAGGTCTTAGCGAGCAAGAAGTACGTAAACTTGGGCAACAAATACGTGACAATATTAAAAAAGTTGCAAAAGACAAAGAAGATGATGGTAGTCCAATAGATATAGAAAAAACCTATAAAGACAAGGAAGAAAAACAACCCTTCCATTTTTATAACAAGCTTACAAAAGACGACAAACCAACAACTGACATAGAAAGTGGATGTGCTAAAATAAAAGTTAAATAACAATGCAACTAATTAAAAAATACAAGCATCATACATTATACAAATATGCAGATAAGATATATGTAATTGTGGCAAAAGACCCCGTAGAGCTTGGTATGTTATTTTTGCGTTGCCAAGAAACCATTGACAGCCAAAAATACCGTAAAAAGTTTTTTGATATAATGTCTTTTATTTCTGAATATCAAAAGCGTAACAAGGGGGTGTTTGACTATTGTAAACGTTACGAAGGGTTTAACCTATATAGTGAATTTATTGAATACATATATGCACAAGAGTTTCATAAGAACGTATATGACATTTTGCTCGAAAATATACATAGTGTAATAAACGATAAAAACTATTGTTTGCTTGGTGTACGTTACGGAGACGAAGAAACCCTAAAGCACGAACTTAGTCATGCCTTTTATTATTTAGACCCAGAATACACAAAAGCGGCAAATAAACTTGTAAACGAGCTAAAAACAAACCATCTACGTAAATACAATTATATTATAAAAGAGCTTAAAAAGTTAGAATATAGCCCTTGTTTATTTAAGGACGAAATAACAGCCTATTTAGCCACAAACATAAAAAACACATGGCGTGTAAATGAAGAATTATTACAAAAATTTAAACAAACCTATGAAAACAAAGCTATATCCGGATAAAACATTATTAGTCTTAGATCAAGGACTTTTTGTAGAATTCGCTCTCAAACTTGCTGACGATTTTAAAAAAGTCTACTACGCACTTACGTGGGAAGGAAGCTATCCCGGAATGCCCCTTGCTGCCATTGGCAAAGAGTATAAAAATGGTGTAGAACTTGACACTTTTGACGGAAAAAACTTTAAGCGTGTTAGCTCTCCCTTTGATGTAATAGGAGAGGTAGATTGTGTACTTGCCACAGACCTTTATTATGGCAGTATGGTGGAGGTGTTAAAGAACTCTGGTATTCCTTGTTTTGGGCTTGGTAAAGGGGAAAAGCTTGAACTTGACCGTTTATATGCCGCAGAGCAACTTAAAAAGGTGGGGCTTGATGCACCAGAAATGAAGCCTATTATTGGCTTAGACAATCTACGTGAATATCTGAAAGAAGAAACCGAAGAAAAGTATATTAAAATAAGTTGTTATCGCCAAACCTTTGAAACCTTTAAACACGAAACCTACGAGTGTACAGAGCCTATTCTTGATAACATAGCTATAACACTTGGTCCTTTAAAGACCATTGCAGAGTTTATTGTATGTGATAGTATAGATGCCATAGTGGAAGAGGGTGTAGACACATATTGTGTAAATGGGCAGCTACCAAGCCGTATGATGCAGGGGTGTGAAATTAAGGATCAGGGGTATATATGTGCAATGGTTGACGCAAAAGACCTTAGTAAAGGCAATAAAGAGGTAAATGATGGTCTTAGCAAAATATTAACAAATCATAATAGCAGTGGGTTTTTTAGCACAGAAGTACGTACCACAAAGGATGACAAGCATTATATGATTGACCTTTGTTGTAGACTTGGTTTGCCACCAAATGCAATAATGCAAGAATTTTATAGTAACTTAGCAGAAATTGTATGGCAGGGCGCAAATGGGCATTTAGTTGACCCAACAACGGATTATAAATATGGGTTTGAAGTCTTAATTTCAACGGCATGGCACGCAGGAAACCATCAAACTATATATTTCCCACCAGAAATACGTCAATATATAAAATTGATTAATTGTGTAAAAATAGACGATGTCTATCACATTATGAAAATAGGTGATAGTACGTCAATAGGTAGCCTTGTTTATCCTTGCAATGACATAGAAGAAGGCAAGGCAAAAATACTTGAAATGGCAGAAAAAATAAAAGGCTACGACCTTATTATAAAAACAGATGCTCTTGATACAGCAGTAACAGAATTTAACAAAATACAAACCAAATAATTTATGTTTAATCCTCTTTGTAGAGTTGTACGTGCAGCAGGTAAAGTGATAGATTATGTTCTCGACAGTAATGGTGAACGTAGTAAGCTCTACGATGCCCTTGTGCAGCATATAGATGGTCTTAGCGAGGCTGAAAAAGCTCGCCTTACGGAAGTGTTCTCTCCCTGGATAGACAGCAATAAATTGCGTAATAATAGCTCTAAAGAGCTTGCTTTTGGTATTTACGAACGTATGCGTAGTCCTAATGGAATTGACCATTTTGGTGATTGGGATGCTAAAAAAACAGGAATTGAGCCACATATAGATAATGTTAAAGAATTATTTAAAATAGCCTCAGAAGCTTCTATTAGCTCTACAAAGCCCATAAGTAATATAGCTATTCGTGGAAGTAAATTTACATCTGATCAACATAACCCTCCTTTTGGTAATAGTGGTCATTATAATGGTACATATTTTTATATAGGAGAAAATGCAGAAAAAAACGCATTACAACAAGGAGATAATTTAACAAAACTTGATATTAATAATGCAAATTTATATACAATATCTACACCTGAAGCGTTAAAACAAGAAGCCAAGGAAGCAGGATATGATGTAAGAGATGCAAGTGGTTATGCTGAAAGTGATTATCTTAAATCAAAAGGGTATGATGGTATAAAACAAGGAAATGAAGTAATATTATTTAATCCTGAAAAATTTCAAGAAACGTCTAATAATACAAAAATTGAGCAACCTGTATATGTAAAGGATAAAGCTGCTCTTGCCAATGTAATTACAAAGTTTTTTGGTGTTAATAAAGAACAAGCTAAAGCTACAGCCCAATTATTTGAGCAAATGGCACAAGCTTGGGCAAAGCGTAATCCAACTAAAAACCCTGCTGATTTTTACAAAGAAATAGGTTTTGGCGACAAAGAGCTATTTGATCAGCTTGAAAAACATAATACAGGTAATGACCTTGTTTTTAGCAAAGAACAACAATTAAAATTAAAAACAGAAAAAGAAACACTTAAAAAAACATTAACCTATCCAGGAAAAGAAAAAACCCTTCTTAATGAAAATGATTGGTTCACTGTTCGTACAGCCACATTTAAAGATTTTTTTGGAGATTGGGAAAATGATAAAGAAAATGCAAGTAAGGTTTTAGATAAAAATGGAGAACCAATGGTGCAATATCATTGGAGTAAAGCTACAGATATTGAAAAGTTTAATCTTGCTGGCATGGGTAGCCATTTTGGTACAGAGCAAACAGCAAAAGAAGTGGTGAATTTTAAAAATAATGAGGGTTCAATGTCATTATATGATGAAGAAACAGGTGAAACTGTACATTATACACCAAAAGCAGAAGAAGGTAAATTCTATAAAGTATTTTTAAATTTGCGCAATCCTCTTGAAATGGAGGATATTGGTCAGCATAATGTAGATTATTACATAGATAGTATTAAAAAAGCTTTTAAAGATCAGGGTATTACATTAACAGAAAAAGATATTAATACGCTTAAATCAGCACAAAAAAATACAGATCAAGAAATAAAAGTGGTGTATGATTTATTAAATAAGCATGGTTTTGATGGCTTTAAATATAAAAATATTGTAGAAAGCAAAGGCGACACAAGTTATATAGCTATAACGCAAAATAGTATAAAAAGTGTGGATAGTGTAGGTTTTGACAAAGTTAATCCTAATATATATAAACAAGCCGACCAAACAAAAATTCGTTCTGATATAGAATATTTAAAAACCTACCACGACCTTGTAAGTAAGTTTGATGCTTCAACAAAAATGTTTACAGGTTTTACAAAAGATGGCGTTGGCGCAGAAAAACTTGCTAAAATATTAAATGCAGACATTAAGGCAAAAAACCTTGATGTAGAGGCATTTGTACAGCCAACAGTGGGTAGGGTGTTTATACGACCTAAAGACATTTTAAATCAAGAAGCAAAAGGAGCATTTAACACTGTAACCCGTATAATGTACGGTCTTACAAATCCTGATGTAACAACATTTCCACACGAACTTGCCCATGCTTGGGAACAAACTCTTACCGATGAAGAACGTAATAAAATACTTGACTGGACTGGTCATAAGACTTGGGAACGCAATACAAGCGAAGCTTTTGCTAAGGGTTTTGAAGAATATTTAAAAGAAGGCAATAAAACCAAAGACAAGGAATTAAACAATATTTTTGCCAAATTTGCTAAATGGTTGGCAGACACATATATAGGGCTTAAACAAGCCTTTGGCTTAGAGCTTAACGACACAATGCGCAATATTTATGCAAATATGCTTAATAGCGAGCATGTGCCAGAAGAAATAAAAGCTGAATTAGAAGAAGCTTTGCCAAAAACAGAAGAACCAACAAAAGACTACCATATAGTAGGTGAAGATGGGCAAATAGCTATTTACAACAGTGATAATAATTTAATTACTAACCCAGATAGTGAATATGGCGCATTTGACACATATGAAGAAGCACAAGCCTATATAGACAAGCTTAAACAACAAGACACACAAGAAGCCAAACAAGAGCCTATTAGTGTAGAACAGCCGCCAGTAGAAGAACAACCTATTACAGAAGAACCAAAGGTTGAAGAACCTGTACAAGAAAAAGAAAAACCACAGGTTTCTATTGAGCAGCCTATTGAAGAGCCAAAACCCGAACAAGAACGTACATTTTTAGACCGTAAGGGTGTAACGCTTTCCGAGGACAAAAACAAAACAAAAAAACAACAAGGAAACAAAGTCTTTGACGTTAAAAATAACGCCACAGGGGAGGTATTAGGTTCTATTGTAGAAGATGTAGAAGAAACACACGACACGCCAGAAAACTATCAAATTACAGGTGATGAACGTAATGGGTTTAATATTACAGATAAAACCACAAACCGTTATATAAAGGTTCCTGAATTAAACGAAAAAGGCAAAGCCACAGGTAAAGACATTCCTATTGAGTTTAATACAGAGGATGAGGCAAGAGAACATATAAACAAACTTGTAAAAGAAAATAGTACAAGTGAAAGTAATGGATGGTTTGACGTAGATACAAAAGACCAATATAATACAAAGGAAGATGCTGTAAATGCTCTTTTAGATAAGTATAACGAGCAACATGGTCTTTCTCGCTCGGCAGAAAAAGCCCCAGAAACATATTATAAAATTAATGTACGTACAGGTAAAAAAGGTACAATGTCTGTGGTGGCAAGACTTACAAAACCTTCTGAAAATGGTGTTTATACCCTTGAAGATAAGCTTGGCAACACCTACGAGCGTATTAACCCAACAGAAGAAGCCACAGAAAATGACTTTAATAAACAAGACCTTACAAATCTTGAGCAAAAGGCAACAAAGCCTAAATATAAAATAGGACAAAACGTAGTAGATAAAGACGGCAATACACACACAATAACAGATATAGAGGTAAAACCCACAGTAAATAAATCTGGAGAAGCCTTTAAAGATGAAATCACTTATACAACTGATCGTGGAATACTTGGTGAAGATCAGGTGGAGAGCAAAGCAGCAAAAACCCCTTTACAAACTAAAATAGAAAAAGAAGAAGATAAAATTGGACGTGTTGGTAAATTAAAGCGTATTGCTGCTAAATTTGAAAAGCTTTTTCCTCAGATTAAGCATGACATACGTGACATGAACATATATGACGAAAAGGGTGATTTTGTTAAATATCCCTTTGAAGCTCCTGCACGTTTTAAAGACGGTGTTGTAGAAATTAACACGGGTTATAACGACCGCCGTTACACACGTAGTGAAATAGCAGCCGAAACCGACCCTTTTAATGTTCCTTGGCTTAAACGTGAAACTGTGGCGCATGAATATATGCACCCATTTGTACAGGCGTTAAAAGAGAGTAATTCTGAGCTATATAATAGCCTTTTAAAAGAGCTTAAAGACAACCATAAAGACGTTATAGACCATGTTGATAGACTTGTTAAACGTGGTGATTACGAGGCAAAATCAGCAGATGATGAAGCTCTTACAATATATTTAGGCAAAGAGCTTACTAAAGCTTTTGATAAGACAGGGCATATAGACAAAGAATACATGAAAGACCGCACTCTTGTACAAAAGTTTGTAGATTGGTTGCACGACATTATGAATTTCTTAACAGGTAAACGCAAACCTAAAACCCTTGAACAGTTTGTAGATGATGCAAACGTAGATAAAGACAAACAAAAAGACGACCTTAAAAATATATTAGGTGATGCCGATCCATTATTAAAAGACCTGTTTAAAAAGACAGAGGGTAGACTTACGGCAAAAATTACAATTCTTGAAAAAAATAAAGATGGCGTAAGAAAAGCTTTAAATAATGATGAACTCTATCACGAAATATATAGTCGTTTAGATAGTTATAAACATGGTGGTTTTGCCGACAGTAGATTTACATTTGCGGTACGTGAAAATGCACAACATAGTGTAGAAATAGATGAAACCGACCCAGACAATGTAAAAGTCTTTATTGACCCTAAAGCTGTAAATAGTAATAATTTAGCACATACATTATTAGAATTTGGCAAAAAAATTAAGGATAATGACGTTGCAAAAGAGTTTAAAGACCTTGTAACACGTAACGTAACAACCGACACAAAAAACGCCAAAACAAATAAAGAAAAGTCTATTACAATAGATAGACTTAACCCTTTAATGAAGCTTGGTGACGTAACAGATTTTCTTTTGTTCCAAATGGACGACAGTCAAACAGAACGTATTAATGAACTTTATAATAAAGGGCGTAAAGAAGAACTTACAATCTCAGAACGCAACGAGCTTAAAGACCTTACACAAAAGCAAAAAGCACAGGGGTTACAGATTAAATACACTCCACAAGAAATGGATGGTATAGCCGAAATGGAGGCTTACATGGATCTTAATAAAGATACGGCGGAAAAAAGCCGTAAAAATATATTACGTACAATGCCTTTATTAGAAAAAAAGGCAAAAGACCTTGGAAGTGACACACTTCAACGTGAAAAGAACATATTACGTAATATAGACCTCGATTATAAAGATGACGTAGATTTTGTAATGCACTACACGCAACAAGCCAGTACAGGTATAAATATGGCTTATAGAAAGTATGCTGAAATAGTAAGTGATGTTATAGAACGTCAACGTCAGCGTAAGCGTGTGCAAGAACTCGAAGCAAAGGGTGTATTAACAGCCGACGAGCAACAAGAACTTGATAGTAGTAAAGCAGCTATTAATAATAAGGCAGAACTTAGCCGTTTAAATAAAGAGCTTAACGCCGTTAGACAGCTTGTTGGTTTTTACGAGAATTTCAGCAAATACAGCAATTTTGAAGATAATTTCATGGACAAAGATGCTATTAGGTTCCGTAAATCCATGTCTTATATAGAAAAAATACGTCAGGGTATGGCGGATGCTGCTGTTAATTTAACAGTAGAGTGGTTACTCCCCTATGGCGAGCAGCATAATAAATACATGAAAGAAAAAGGCTATACAGACGAGAAATATCTTCTTACGCCAGAACTTCTTCGTAATCATTTAAAATATGGGGTGGGTGAAGATACAAACTATATTACATATTGGCTTGGCGCAAACATAACAAGTCGAAACCCTATTAATGCTACGTTTATGAACACCGTAGGCGATGCTATTAGTTTTAACAATATAGATACTGATGTAGACACTTCACGTGTTGATGATGCGTTTCGTAAATGGATAAAAGAAAAAGGTTTTAGTAACCTTACAGATAAAGATCAGGTTAAGTTTTTTGAAGAAAAATATCTTCGTAAAGCATCTGTATTATACCATGATTATGAAAGTGGTAATAATAAATATACAGGTGAACACCAAGACGTATATGTAGATAAACTTGCTTTTCATCAACCGTATTATTTCGATAAATACGAAAAAGACCTTACTGTTGAGCGTAAAAAATATGAAAATCCACGTGATAGTAAAGAAGCAGAGCTTTTTGACGAGCAATTACAAGCCTGGAAAGAAAAATATAATTACGGAGAACATGAAAAATACCGTAATAAAGACTATGAAAAGCTTAAAGATGATGTATTTTTTAAAACCCTTGAAAAGTATTACAATGAAAGTAATGAACGTTATGGTGATAATAGATTACATTTTGGTGTAATTCCACAGCAATATAGTAGTGATGCTATAAAAAAGTTTAAAGAAATTGTAAAAGAAGTAAGTGTAGATAAAAAAATAGCCGATAAATATCAAGTGGTTAAGGAAAAAATGCGTAACGCATTTGGTGGTATAAATGAAAAAACTGAACAAGATAATCTTGACGGAACAGTAACAAAAACCCTTAATACAAAACTCACCACAATAAAAGATGATGTTCATGTTAATAAACATTTGCCAGAAAGTATAATTAACTTTATTACAGAAAGCCGTCATCACGAAACCCTTAAAGCCACGCAGCATAATGTAGAAACTCTTATGATGGTATTACAAGGCTCTACAAAATGGGATATTAAGCCTCGTGCCTTTGCTAGTGAAGATTTTACACGTAAATACATAGATAAAAATCAATGGGAGCGTGCTAAAGCCAAGCGTAAAGAACTTGATGAAAAACGTGCAGATGGTGAGGCAATAGATGAAGAACTATATAAAAAAATAGACCTTCGTGTAAAACAGGGTGTTAAACGTAGTTTTATTAAAGATAAATTACTTGGTTTCTTAAAGAAAGCCAATACAAATTACAATAATGAAAGTCTTATTGCCGCCGTTAACAATATTTATTACGGTGAAGGACAAAAAATAACTAATATTAAGACACCTTTTGGTGAGTTTAGTATGAATAAGCTTGCTAATGATGTAGGTTTTTATACAAGTGTTGTAAATATGGCAGGAAACTTAATTGCTGCGGTAAATAACGTAGGAACAGGTAATTTACAATTATTAATTGAAGCTCATGGTGGAAATTATTTTAAGAAAAAACATCTTGGTCTTGCAACAGCCGATTATGCTAAAAACATACCTAATTATATAAAAGACCTTAGCACAGCCATAAAAAGCAAAGATACACAGCTTAGTATTACTCTTGATGCTATACAAGGAGAGGTGCATGATAGTCATGGTTTCCGTATTGTGGGTAATATTGCACGTAAAATGTTCACTACTAATAACTTGTTCCTTTTAACTAAGGCTGGCGAGCATCAAATACAAATTACAGGTATGAAAGCCATGATGCTTGGAAAAGAGATAATGACTAATGCTGGAGAAAAAATAAATCTTTATGATGCTTATGTAGCAAATAAAGAAGGTCGTTATGAATTACGTAAAGATATTAAATTTGGCGCAGATGACCTTGCTAAGTTTACACGTGACCTACATGGTGTTAATAGAATGTTAAATGGTAATTATAGCGATGCAAACAAAACAATGCTTCAGTATCAGTGGTATGGAAACTTGGCTATTAAATTTAGGAAGTACCTTTACCCCTCATTTAGAGCTCGTTGGGCAAGCGAACACGTTGATTATGAGCGTAATACGGTGGAAGTGGGGTATTTAAACTATTTCTTTATGAAATATATTCCACAGGGTATAAAACAGCTTGTGCAGGGTAAAACTGAAGGCTTTAACACAAAAACCTTACAACCACATGAACAATATGCTGTACGTAAGGCTTTAATGGAAACAGGGGTTTATTTAAGCATGACTTTTGCGGCAATGGCACTTGCAGGTACAGGAACGGGCAAAAATAAAAAAGACCTTAGTGATAGTGAACGTGTAGCCCTTTTATTAATAATGCGTTTACATAATGATTATGGTATGTATAATGGAGATGTTCCAGATATTCTTGCAGGTCAGGTTCCAATTCCTTGGAGCGAAGCACAAAGAAATTTTCAAAGCCCTACGGCATCATTACAGTCTTTAATGGCTTTTACTAATATAGTAAAGCATTTACAACATCCAAGTGCTCGTTATGCACAAGCGGGTTATGGGCATGATAAAGGTGATAATGAAGTTTGGTCTGCGTTTAAAAAGGTAATACCTGGAAGACAACCAATGGAACTTATGACTGGACAGTTTATGGAAGATGTTAACAATAAACTTGGCTATTTTAATAATATTAATACAAATGTTACAGGTGTTAGCCCTAAACAAAATGCTCAGTAAAATAAATTGCTATAATGGGTGGCAAACCACCCGTTATAGCTCTTTTATATATAAAAGCAATACCTTTGTACCTACGGCTTTAATTAGCGAAAATTTTTAAAATTTTGATCCCATGATGACAATAAGTGGAGCCTCCGGACGTGGAGGTAATACCCCTGCACAAAGTACAACAGAGTTTACACAGCTTAACGAAATTAATAAGAAGTTACGCACCCTCAATGAAACTCTTTGTTGTGTTAAGAATAGTATATCTACTACTTCTTTAGAACTTCCTTATGTTAGTTGTGATGGTTTTACTTCTTATATAGAAGCAAGTATTGTGGCAGAAAATGATACAGATACCTTTCACAATCAAGGTATTACGTTAAATGATCCTACGCATTCTGATACAGGAAATGATCATGGTGTAGATTTTACTACAATATCTAATGCTGAAGCAAGTATTAGTACGGTAATAACTACCGCAGCTATAACTACACAACCATTTAATGTAGTTGTTAGTAATTTAGATAATACTCCCACACATTGCACCGTTACAGTGCGTATTTATTCAAGTGATATTGTATTTTTATCAAAAGTTAACTTTTTGTTAAAAAGATTTATAGATACTGACTCTGATACTTATTATCCTTTTAGTGCTGTAATATCAAATCCTACAAATTCTTTAAATGTACGTATTTGTAATTTAGATACACTTCTTGATGAAGTGGGTGCAATATTAGATGTTATTAATGTAACACACAATAATAATGTACGTACAATGGTGGTAGATACAGGAACAGCTACATTTACACAACATAGTGTAACTATTGCTGTAATTGCTGGTTCTGCAGATATTGCTGTAGAGGGTTCTGATACATTTAGTGGTGCGCCAGCAGGATATTTTGAAACATGGGAAGCAACAACAAGTCCTGCACATACAATTACGGTGACAGGTCTTTCAAGTGGAACAATAGTAGTAGTAAATACATTTGACTAATTATGCAAACTGAGGCAAAATTAAATTATAGTCTGCCATATAAAGTTTATGTAGCCTTACTTACACAGTCAGGTACATCTGCACCTACAGTTACAATATTAGAAAATACTATAGGAACTATTAACTGGACTTATGGAGGGGTTGGAACTAGTATTGCTACTGCATCTGTATCAGGAGCTTTTACAGCTAATAAGACTTGGATGCATGTACAAAATACAAATGGTGGAACTTATTCAGGTACTGCATTTGCTCCTTCTTTTGGAGCACCTACTACTAGTTTAGTACTAATAACATTTGATACACTAACAGGTAATCCTCAAAATGGGATACTTAGTAGCTCATCAGTAGAAATCAGAGTATATAATTAAAAAACATGCAAACAGAAGCAAAATTATGTTTTAGTTTGCCTTCACAGGCAGGAAATAATGGTAAATACCTTACCACAAATGGCACTATTGCTTCTTGGGTTTCTGTAACTCCTGGTTCAGCAACTACAATATATAACTCAGATGATCATCTTACAGATAATAGAACTGTAGACCTATACGAATATTGGCTCAACTTTATAAATGGATGGGTTGGTATAGGAACTACTCCTACACAACCTTTAGATGTAAATGGTAACATTAATATAAGTGATGGAAGTACCTACTTTATAGGAGGTAATCGTTTCTTACAAGGTTCTCCTAATAGCTATACAGAATTATATCAATCTAATGGTAATGATGGTTTTGTAATGTATAATGGTGGTGTTTATCTTGGATCTTATGAAAATTATACAATATTTCAGAATTATGGTAATGGAATGTACTATAATAGTTATAATGGTACAAGTGCTTTATTATTAGATGATGGAAGAGTAACAATATTTCCTCAAGATAACACAGCAAAATTAACTATAGATCATAATACTGGTACATTAGATTTTAACTCTAATAATTCTTACTTTAATTTAGATGGTTTCAATAGAAGATTTAGAATAGGTGACTGGACTTATGATTGGTATGGTACTTCAATTGATATTAACGATGATCCTATTGCCAAAACGATAACTTATCGAGCTTTGAGCGGAAATATGTTTATCGGGGCGGTTAATTTCGCAGACGATATTATAGACACTATAGCTGCAACATCTGCTAATTTCAATAATCGACAACTATTTAACAATTCTAATATTGAGGTTTTAGATTGGGGAAGTTCCCAACTAAAAGATAATAGTAGTACTATTTCTCTGGATTGGAATAATAGAAATGCAAAAAGGAGTGATAATAATATTACTATTGATTGGCAGAATTGTGGTTTATCCAATGGATTTAATCAAACGCTTGATTGGGTTAATCATTATTTATATACTGATGATTCTTTAGTTACTCTTAACTGGGAAGATGGATGGTTACATGATGGATTAACTGGAGCATTAGCTATGGATTGGACAGATAGAAGAACAATGGATACATCTGGATTTGATTCTATGACATGGGAAGATAGATTTTTATTAGATACAACTGGTTCAGTAATATCAATTGCTTGGGGATCAAGAGATTTATATGATTCAACTATTAATTCTACATTAAATTGGGAAAGTAAACAGTTATTTAATTTAGGTCAAATTCGATTAGACTGGGGTATTCAAACAACATATGATCATTCTAATAATCCTTCCATAGATTGGAATAATAGAAACCTTATAGAAGATTCATCTGGTATTATAACTATAAATTGGAATAGTGGAGCATTAGTAACTAACACTAGTAGTGAAAGTGCTAACTGGTTTACTTATTCAATGTTTGATCATACTCATAACACATCAATAGATTGGAATAATAGATTATTAAAATCTTCTAGTGGAGAATATATTCTAGATTGGCAAAATGCAATATTTAAAGGTGTTGCTCAATCACCTCATACTATATTTACTCCAGCAACAGGCGGAACAGTAAGTCTTATAAATAATAATTATAATATAATAAATCCTTCTGGAGCCATATTAGCACTTACAGTTAATTTTCCAAGTTCTCCTTTAGATGGGGATGTAGTGGAAGGTAAGTTCACAAAACCTGTAACAACAGTTACATATACAGGAGGTACAGTATCTGATGGAGTAGTTTCTCCAGTATTAGGAATGTACTTTAAATATGTATTTGATAATGCAAGTAGCACATGGTATTAATAATCTAAAACAAATATAAAATAAACTTATGGACGAAACACTTTTTGTACAATTTTTAAATGAACTTAAAGGAATTACTGATGGGTTAATCACAAGTATTACTCCAACTCCACCACCTCCTCCTCCTCCAGCACCAGTAGATGACGTATTAAATCTTAATGCTTTATTTATTTCTCTGGACAATAACAACTCTGTAGGAAATCCTTGTTTTCACGCTATTTTTAATGCAAATGAAAATGCAGACTTTAACTCTTTTGTGGGTACATTTTCAGGACAAACTTTAAATGCAGGAAATGCAACAGATTTAAACGCTGGAGCAGAATCCTTACCAACAAATGTTCCTGGAGATTTAGTAGTTACACCATGTTCTATATTACCAAATGCTACACCTGTAACATTAACTATTCCTGTAACAGTAGATTCTCCTTATATACACTCATTAGGAGTTTTAAGAGAAGGAACTATTAATATACATAGTTTTAAAGTAAATGTAGGTAATGGTAATACTCTACAACTTAATGAAATAAAATTAACAGAAGGATATTGGGTTACAGCAGAAAAACCAAGTAATACTACTACATTTAATGACCAAGATATATTTAAGGTATTAACAAATAGCCCAGAACCTATTACAAGTTCTATGAAAGTTTGTATAAAACCTTGTTATAATGGTTGGACTTGTGGATTCTTTTATAACTTTTAAAATAATAAAATATGACATACGAATTATCCCCTGATAAGACAATTCTTATCCAAGTAAATGACAATGGTAGTAAACAGGCTTTTATACCTGATCAACTACAGAAACAAATAGTTAATATAAACAAGCAAAAAACTCAACAAGCTACTTTTGCAGATGAGGCTATAGCTAAAGCTCAAGTGTTATTAACTCAGTTTACAACACTTGGGGGTATTTTGCCTTCGTAATAAATGGCATTAATTACTGCACAAGGAGATATTGCAACGGGTGGGGGTGGCACGACACTGGTGACTGCTTCCACCAAAACGTTGGCTATTAATAGTATTGTTATAAATAATATTATTAATAATTACGTTATTTCATTATATAAGGTTTCGCCCGACCTTGGACTAAACACATTAATTTATCAATACACCCTTAATGCAGGAGATTCTGTACGTGATCTTGAATGTTATGTTCTTAATCCAGATGAATACTTACAAATAACAAGTGATGTAGCAGGTAGTACATTTGTATTAAATGGCTTAGAAATGTCTTAAATTATGCAAATAACAGATAAATTTGGTAATAATAATGGTTTTAATAATCTTGTTATTATTGACAAATATGGTAAAATTAAACAAATTCCCAGTGGCGGAGGAAGTTCATCTAATATATTATCTGGTACAGCAGGAGAAAACATTTCAGGTGGTACAGTAGTTATTATTAAAAACGATGCTTTAATATATAAATACGACATAACTTCTGAAATTGATTATGGTTTAACCGTAGGAATATCTAAAACAGCAGCTTTAGCCACAGAAAGTATAGATATTTACATTTCAGGTATAGCTACAGAAGTTGGTAGTGGTTGGTCGGCAGGAGAAATTTATTATATTTCAGCAACAAGTTTACCAACAACAATATTTCCTACAACAGGTACAGTAAAAATAATAGGTGTGGGTTATAGTGTAGATCAAATATTAATTAATAATAATTTAGAAATAATTCAAGCATGAGTGCAAATAAATATGTTTCCCTTAGTAGTGGTAAATTAAAAGAAGTAGTTCCAGCAGTAACATCTGCTGCAAATGCTATTGTAGCTTTAGATAGTACAGGGCATTTAGATGTATCTGTACTTCCTACGGGTGTTGGTCCAGATGTACTTACTATGGCAAGTTTTGAAAATCTCACAGCAGGTAATTTTGTAAATTATTATAGTAATGCAGGAACAATAAATGCTCGTAAAGCAGATGCTACAACTAATGCTAAACCAGCTTTAGGATTTGTACTTGCTAATGTTACTGCTCCTGCTTCTTGCACTGTATATTTATTAGGTTCTATAAATACAGCATTAACAGGTCTTACTGTGGGTGCAGATTATTGGTTAGATACAACAGCAGGGGGAATTACCACAACTCCTCCTTCAGCAACAGGTAATATTTCTCAATATATTGGTAGAGCTAATAGTACAACAAGTATTCAATTTATTAACACTTCAACAATAGAAGTAGCTTAATGGCAAGTAAAAAACCACTTTGTCTATATACTGGTAAAGAAAAAGAACTACAATCTGGAGATACGATTGATGTTACAGGTCTTTCTACTAATATAAAAAATATTTCTATAGTTTATGTATTAGATGGAAATGGTTCAGTTTGTACAACTGGTAATACAAGATATATTACAGTACCATTTACAGGTACTATAACAGCTTGGAATATTACAGCAACAGGAACTTCACCCACTTGTACCATTGATATTTGGAAAGTAGCAACAGGAACAGCTCTTCCTACAGTAAGTAATACTATTATGGGAACTAAACCAGCACTTAGTACAGGTAATGCCATCCATTCAACTACTTTAACAAGTTGGACTACAGCAGTTACAGCTAATGATATTCTGGCTTTTAACCTAGATGCTTGTACAAATGCTACTACATTAACCTTTGTACTTGTAATAACTAAAACATAATGGCAACAAGAACTTGGAGAGGCACACTTAATAGTAATTATAGCAACATGGCTAATTGGGCAGAACTTGCTGTACCTACTAATGCAGATGCAGTAGTGTTTGATGCAAGTAGTCCTAACTGTACGGTTGACGTTACAAGTGTAGCAGGAACTTTAACCTGTACTAATTTTATTCATACGTTAACATTTACAGCCAATCTAACAGTATCGGGTAGTATTACATTGGGTACAGGTATGTCCTTTTCAGGTAGTGGTGTACTTGGTATAAACGCATCAGGTACACTTACTTCTAATGGTGTTACCTGTCCACAACCATTGAGTGTATTATCAGGAGCAGGAACAGTTACATTTTCGGGTACTTGGACAAACACAGGATTGGTAACACTTGGTAGTGGTGGTAATAATGGATTATCAAATGGAACATTGGTTTGTAATGGTGGGCTTAATGTAGGTACGGGTGGAATAATATCAGGAACTACTAACATAAACATAAACGCAACAGGAACAATACAAAGTACAGGTGGTGGGCAATTAAGACCACCGTTGACAATTGCAGCAGGGGCAGGAACGGTTACGTTTTCAGGAACATTTTTTTACAATGGTGGAACGCTTACATATACATCAGGAACGGTTATAACAAGTGGTGCAACTATCTCTATTGTAGCATCAACTACTTTTAACACAAGCGGAATGACATGGAATGCTATAATAGTAACAGCATCCATAACATTAACGCTTAATTCTGTATTGAATGTTACAACATTTACTTTGCCAAATACCAATATAACATTTGCAGGAACAGGTGGTTTTAGTATAGGAACTTTGACAAACACACTTTATACAGCAACAAGAACAATAACTTATGTGAATGGAGTTACTTATACTATAACAGGAAGTTACACAACAGTTGGAGTTACACCAACAATCAGACAGACTATACAATCAGCAAGTGCAGGTAATAAATTCATATTGACTTTACAATCAGGTGCAACGCAATTCATAGGGTTCACAGATATCACTGATGGTGATAGTTCACAAGGTCAACAAATATTTTCTTATTCAGGAGTTATAACAAATACATTAAATTGGAGAAATTCAGTAAATACTATTGCACAAATATATTTACAATAAAAATTTTAATATGAACTTTTTTGGCGTCAAATTTTCTTGGAAACTTATATTACTTGGTTTAGGTTTTTCCCCTTTATTACAGTTTATTAATAAATATATATTTAGCGACTGGCAATTTATTATTTGGGTGTTTTTACTTGTAGCTCTTGATACATTTACGGGTGTATGGAAAGCCTGGAAAACTAAGACTATTTCTTCAAAGAGTTTTGCGCAAGTTATTAGTAAATTAACTGTTTATGGTATATTTTTAATAGTCTTACATGCACTTGGCAACTTTACTGTAAATAAAATATCAAATACATGGTTTGGTTGGGTAGATAATATAGGATTTTCTACAATAATGATAAGAGAAGCAATAAGCATATTTGAAAATTTGGCTATTATTTCTCCAGATGTATTTCCTAAAAAAATACTAACTCGTTTACATGCCATTGATGATACAATAGAAGGTTCTAACGACAAAACACAAAACTAAAGAAATGAAAAAAGAAACAAAATTTTTATTAATAGCCTACCTTATAGCTATTATATTAATTATTTTTGGCTGCAACGGTACACATAGGCTTAGTAAACAAACATTTAGTGAAAAGCTTGATTCCACCACTACACATATAATACAAGCTTCTACGGATAGCGGCACAAAACATACGGAAGTAAAAATAGGCAACTATGATTCTTCTGTATTAACAAATAACTATGAAGATGACACCACTACTATTACCACAGATCCTATACTTATAAGAGTGGATAGTGGTTCTATTAGCCCTACATTGCCAATTATACATCAAGGGGGTGAAACATTTGTTGTTTTTTCTGGCACAAAAACCACGCAAAAAACACATAAACAAATACAAAGTCTTTCAGATGTAAATAAAAAGGACAGTCTTAATGTACAGGACACAAGCAGTAAAAAAACAATAAAAAACGATAGTCTTAGCACCACAGTGCATGAAAACATACACTCCCTTAATAAGCAAGTAAAAAACAGTAATTGGGAATGGTTTTTATTGTTCTTAATTCCTGTATATTTTGTATATAAATATCGCAAACCTATATATAAATGGATAATAAATATAACAAAGCTTATAATACCTATATGAAATTTATAAAACGCTTTTGGCTTTGGTGGGAGCCTTATGCTCAACAAGCCCTTCCTATTGCGTTAAACCCTAAATTACGTTAATTATGCCCAATGTACAGCCAGATATGCACAAACTTAGTGCAATAAAAGAAAACTTCGAGGGATTTAGTGTAGAAGCATATCGTGATTCTGGTTCTATTTGGACTATTGGTTTTGGCTCAACATTTAACCACAACCAAAACCGTAAAGTGCAGCTTGGAGACACTATAACACGACAAACGGCTATTGCATGGATGACTCTGGACACGCAAAATGTAATAAATCAAGCCAACCAATATATCACCACCCCTTTAAACCCCGACCAATCTGCTGCAATAGTAGATTATATTTATAATAGAGGCATAGGAAACTTCCTAAAAACAAACCTTGACGAGCTTATAAACAAAAACCCCACGGATCCAGCCATTAAACAGGCTTTTTATACAACAGGTATAAAAGACCGTTTAGGAAACCTCTTATGGGGTCTTGGCAGACGACGTAGAGCAGAATATTTGCTTTATAGCACAGGTCAATTACAATTTAATTTTGCTCGCTGGAGCAGCTAAAAACGCCTTAAAACACGAAAAGCCCCCACAATCTTTACGACTATGGGGGCTTTGTTGTATTAGTATTTAGTCTTTTTTTTATCTATCGTCGCCAGAACCCTGTATTACATTACGGGCTTGTCTATCTAATAGCTTTTGTATATTATTTTGAGCAATATCATCTAAATTAAGAGAAAGATCACGGCAAAGAGCCGCCATGTACCAAAGCACATCTCCTATTTCATCTCCTATTTTAGCACTAAGTTCTGGTGTAAAATCTCCACCATTATCTCTAAGCACTTTTTTAATTTTGCCCAAGACTTCTCCTGCTTCATTGCCTAAGCCAAGAGCAGGGTATAAAATAGTGTTTCCTGCCCCATAAATTGCTGTCTTTACAGCTTGTTGTTGATAGTCTTTAAATGTCATGTTTATATTTGTTTTTATTTAATTTCACATGCCCCGCCACTACATGCAGCTTGGTCATTTAATGTTGTTAAGTCTTCAAATTCAACCACTTTACTAAGGTCTACTTCTGTAAGTTTGGCAAAAAGAGTGTCATATTCTAATTTACTACAATCTTCAAAAGGAGCTTGTTTATATATGTGATCATGATACGGTAGCACGCTAAGACCATGATATACACCTTTGTTTTGCCATATCCAATCTCCCACTTCTTTCCATTCTTGGTCTTTAATAGACACCGTAGCACTAACATTATGATAGTTTGGACCTGTTCTATGTGCTTTACGCACCCAATCTACATTGTATTCTTTTACACGCTCGAGTAGTTTTAAAGCACTTTCTGTACGTATATGACAATGCTCTGGAGCCTTTTGTGGAACACTAATTACAGCAGTTGTATTGGGATTAAAAAGCTCATCTTCTACAAGTTCTGGATGGTTAATAGCCAGATGTGTATAAATAGCTTCATTTTTATTAACTCTCACCCTACGTATATAATAATTATTATGGTAGGCGTGTATGCCACTGCTTGTACCTAAAACAATAGAACTTGTACCACTTGGTTTAACAACAGTGCAACGGGCAGCTTTATTTATGCCAATTAATTTGGCAACACGTTCATTTTCTTTAAGAACAATTTTAGCGGCTTGTTTTTTGTCAAGATTGTCCAAATTACCTGAACCAATACCTGTAATACCAACACCAATTAAAGAATCTTTTTCTGTATTACGCTTCCATATTGGGCGCAAATAAATAAAATCTGTATAACTGGCTTGTATTGTATTAATAAAAGCTGCCTTTTCACTAACGTCATTAAGTTCTTCTTGTGTGGTGATAAACTCTGCATTTATATCTACAAGATTACAAAATGTATTAGGTCTAAGGCTTGTTTCTACGCAAGGATTTGTTCCATATTCAGGATCATTGGTAAAATAGAATCCAGGCTCTCCGCAGCCACTATTTTCCACCTTTAACCAAAGATTATCAAACTCTTCCTTATTAATACGATTGGTAACAATTACAGCACTATTATTAGCTCTGGCAAAATGTGGGTTAGTTTCCCACCAACTTCCTGTCTTACAACTAAGCATTTCTTCGTCATCCATTGTAAATAAGCTAATAGTGGCACTACGTCTAATACCGCCGCTAAGAACACTATCTGCAATATGGCAAACAATACTATGACATTCTATTGGTTTAAGCTTTTCTCCGTCTTTTTTACGTTCAAGGATTTGTTCTATTTCAAATAAACAACGTTTAAGAGGTTCTGCGCCAGGAGCTTTACCACCACTTGTTACTAAAAGACTACCCTTTTCACGTATGTCACGATAGTCAAAAATAGGCTTACTTGTACCCGTATAATAGCTTTTAATTAACACCTTTACAGCGTCAGCCCATCCTATAATACTATCAGCTATTAAATAACGTTTGTTACGTAGAGGTTTTTTAATTTCTGGCAGCTTTTCAACGTGATGCTTCTGCACACTATAACCAAAGCCACAACCACTAAGCAATAAAAACATAGCCTCGCTAAAGGCTTCTGGTGCATCTATAGGACAATAACTACAATTATACAAACGTGCAGGATTTAGTTCAATAGGCAGCCCTGCAAATTGCAAACTACGCATACTCGGCAAAATACGCTTTGTAAGAATGTAGTTTTTATATAGGTCTTTTAGTTCTTTTTTTAATTCAGGGAACTTAGCCGTGTGCATTTTTAAATTACGATCTACTATTTCTTCCCATGTTTCTCTACGTTTAAGTTTTGGTATATAACGGGAATACTTCATATACACAATGAGGTCGGATAAAATCTTTTTATCTAATTGCATTAATTAAATTTTGTTTTTCTGTTTTTAATTTACTGGCTTGCTCGAAATCTTCTATTTGTACAGCAAGGGCAATTTTTTCGTTTATTTGTTTAATTTGCATGTCATGTTCATTTGCTTTCTCGTAAACATGCACCTTTTTAAAAGATTCTTTGCCGTCAAAGCTGTCATAAGATACAACTTCTGTTACTACGCCATCTACTTCTTTACGGGTTGTTTCCACCTTACCTGTTTTAGCAAGGGCTTTTTCATTTACAGTGTTTTGTGAAATGTTCTCAAAAAGGCGAAATTCTTCGGCAGAAAAAATGTTTTCTAAAAAATAATCAATGTCATTAATCATAATTATAAGTTTTTAAGTTGTTTGTTTAATAATGCAATACGTTCTTTTACGTATTGTAGGTCTAATTGACCTTGTTGTAAGGTTTCAAGTTCTTGCAAAAGGCAAGCTGTAATAGCGTCTTGTATTGAAACAAGTTCATAAGATTCGCCAAATTCATCTTCTTCGGTGTAAGAAACTTTTTCTAAATATTTTAATGCTTTATTTTCCATTTGTTATACGTTTTATATATTGGCGAACAATTTCTCCTAATTCTTGGTCATTAGTGTAAGTTTTAACAAATTGTTTTATTTGTTCAAATATTAAGGCTGTGTTTGGCGGTGGGTTGCCCCTAAATTCTGTACTCATAGATTATATTTTTGTTTAAATTTTAAATATTCAGCGTACTGATGTACGGCTTTTTTAGGTGTCATGGTGTAAATATTATGACAGTCTGGATGTACAATTTTTATATTTTCTTCCATTCCAGCAAATGTAGGATATTGCTTTTTGCCCAAAATATGACTATAACAAGCACTAATGTCTTTATAATCATCTTCGTGCATGGCTTTACCACATTCAAAGCAAAAAACATATCCATTTTTATTCATACGTTGGTCGAATAGGTATTTAAACCATTTGTGCATTGGATTGTCAGTATAACTCATTTTCGTTAATATCTTCTGTACGTAAATTAGGTGTTTCGAGCAATTTAACCACCAAAGGTTCTATTACAGCTTTGGTGTATTCTGGGTTGTCTTTTAAATATTCCATAAGTTTCTTTTTGCCGACAAACTTTAAATCTGTTTCTGGCGGAAAATAGCTTGTTTTTTCATTCTTTATTACACCAAGCTCTATGGCAAGCTCGCCAACTTCGCTAAAGAAGTCAAAGCCTTGCCCCCATTTATATATCACTGTACCCACTTTAAAGGGTGGAGCCATTTTATTCTTAATAATTGTAAATTTCATTACATTTTGCATATTTTCACGGTCAATTTCGCTACGTGTAATACGTATGCGTCCGTGTGCATAAAAGGGGATTGCCTTTCCCCCGCTTACAGTCGTAGGATCTCCCATTGCCGCAAGCTTCTCTCTGGTTTGTTGAATTAATATAAGTGTTGTATTGGAATCTTTAAGAGCATCTACCACTAAGCGCATTTTATCGGAGTTTACACGGGCTTCTATACCCATTACAACAGAGCCTTCAAAGCGTGCTTCTGGCGCAAAACTTGTTACAGAATCAACCACTATAACACCAAATAATTTAGATTTTAATGCCATTTCTACGGTGTCATACATATTTTCAAGGGTGTGTGGTGTGGCAATAGTTAATTTACTATTGTCTATACCAAGTAGTTTACCATATTCTACGGTGTAGCTATCTTCTTTATCTATTAAGAGGCATTGCTCGCCATATACTTTTTGGCATTGCCCAATAACATCATAAGCTGTGGTGGATTTACCTGCGCTAAGATCACCGTCAATAGTGTATATTTTACGTTTGGCAAAACCCCCAATACCAAGAGCATTTCTTAATGAAAATGATGTACATGGTATAACATCACCGTAAGATTCTTTTTCTTCTGCGTCAATAATACTATCTTTTCCGCAAGATTTTTTAATGGCTTTTGTAAAGTCATCAAGATTTAAAATTTTTACTTCTTCTTTTATTTCTTTAGCCATAATTGGTGTTTAAATTAAAAAAGGAGAGGAAAATAGTTCCCCTCCTATATTTGCAACGTTACTATTAAGCCAATGCAAGGTCTGGGCTTTCTGTCATGTTAACAACAGGTGCTTCTTGTTTAGCAATATTCTCTCCTTGTGCATCTACAATCTGGCTAACAGCTTGTTCAGCGGGTTTTGGTGGGTTTTTAATAGCTTCGATGGCTTTTTGCAGGTCGGCAATGTAAGGAGCTTTTTCTTCTGTTGTCATTGAACCATACTCTAAAGTCTCTGGATTAAGCTTTTCAAACTCCATACCAATAACACCATTTATAATGTTACGGCTCATTACAGCCTGTGCTGCTTGCTGTCCTAATTGAATTTGTGTCAGTGAGTTTTGAATTGCTTCCCACTCTAATCCACTTAAAGTTATGACGGCGTCATTTTTCCATACTGGAATACTTCTTACTGGCGGATACTGTTGTGCGTTTTGTTGATTTGTCATTTTTTGTTTTATTTGTTTTTTAAATTGGTTTGCGTATTTTTTGTGTGATTTTCGTTGTTTACTTACTGGCATGATGTTAATTGGTTTATGTTTATTAATTCCTGAAATTCATCATACGTTGCTAACATTTGTTCACTAAAAGGAACGTCTATCACCATATAATAGTTTTGGCGGCAAAAACGTATAAGAGTTTTCATTTCACGTTCTTCTGGTTGTATTGCCACCGTTGTTACTACGGGTTTACAGCTTGTTGGCTGCCCGTCTATTAATAGTTGGTATTGTGCGTGTGCATATTTTTTATTAAAAGGGTCTGCCCTGCTGCACGTTATTGTGGTAATTTCTGCCTCTGTTGGGCTTATATACCTACAAAATACACTTAACCGCCTACCCTTACTGTCATAATAAGCAAAGGTACAAAAATAATCTTGGTTTACCATATTTTTTAGTTTTTATTTTAAGATTTGTACAAAATTACACTTATATTGTGACATTTGCAAAAATGTATTAAATACATCTACATGAAATTGTTGGTGTGGGTTTTGTAACATTAGTTTGTTATTAAATAGCCAATATTTGTCTGTATTTTTGCCAAAATTGGGTATAGAAGCTAATACGTCATTAAGAAATTGTGGCGTAAAGCTTTCGTGTATTTTAGCAAAGCGTTCGAAGCTAAGGCTGTATATAACACTATTGTCTGGAATGTCTATTACTTTTATCATGTTATTTATCGTATTCATACGAGAGGATTTTGCCCACCAAATCGCTTCGATGGTTTTCTTTAAGCTTAACCCATTTAATTTCAGGGATTTTTTTGCTTAATTCAATAACATAGCTCAATCCATTAAATTCATCTTTAATGTCTTTTTGCTCATTATCTCCATTAATCAAGATTTTGCCTGTTTTGCCAAGCCTTGTTAAAATAGCCAACATTTCGGCTTTTGTAAGGTTTTGGGCTTCTTCTACAACAAGCACATCATCAACGGTTTTACCACGTATAAATTGAACAGAAAAAGCTTCAATTAGTTTATCATTTATAGCTTGTTCAATTTTAACTTTATCGTAACATTTAACAAGGTTTTCTTGGAAAGCTTCTAAATAGGGATTAAATTTTTCATTTAAGCCTCCGGGCAAAAACCCTAATGAATGACCCACTTCTACGGCTGCCCTTGTTATTAGTATTTTATTACATTCTTTTTTAAACAAGAAATCTAAAGCACATTGCGCAGAAACAAGGCTTTTTCCACACCCTGCACGCCCTGTAATAACCAATATTTGATTTTCACGTATAAGACGTTTACATTCTTTTTGTTCATCGTTTAATTGTATTTGATATTTAATTTCTCCTTTGCGTTCACGGTTGGGTTCTTTCATATTATATTAGTTCTTTTAAATTGTAAATTCGCCTAAATCCAACATCATAGCGTTGATTATGTGGGGCGTCAAATAGATATGTAAAGATACCATTATTATTTAACTCCACAAAATTCTCATAACGGTCGTCTACAAATATATCTATACCGCTTTTTTTAGCTACGTCTATTTTACTTTCGCCAAAACCCACACTATAAACAGGCATAGTGGGAAAACCATTACTATCAAGCCATTCTTCTGTCCATTCTTTAGGAATGCTACGTGACGTAATATAACAATGCGGTTCAAAACCAATATCTGAAGGCTTTGTTTTTACTGGTATAGAAAGCCAAAACTTTTTATCCTTACTTAAAGCATCAAATTTATCTTTTATATGTCTATCAAAATTCCATGTTTCAGGTACTTCTTGTTTATGATGCTTTGTCCAATGCCCCACCCAATCAGCTAAGACTTCATCTATATCTAAGCCAATTTTAGGTTTACTAAGATATTTATGCGGTCTGTCGTCACCTTGTGGATATATTTTGTAATATTCTAATAATGAAGCTATTCCCCAAGCAGCATTAGCTAAATGATAAGTTTTTCCATATTTATCTAAATATTCTTGTGGATAATCACTATCAAAATCTTCACCATTTTTAAATTTTTCTAAATGCCTATATATTGCGCCAAGTGTTTCTTTCCAACTAAGTCCTTTTCGCCAATTATCTGCACCATCATCTATAATATTACCTTCTTTATCTCTAATAGTATATTTATCAGCACCAATAGTATAAACTTTGGCAAGTTCTTTTAAAAAATTAGAAGGAATAAGTTCATATCTTAATTTACCTGCTGTATATCTTCTTGCTTTGGACATATATAATTATATATTTTAGTTATATGATTTAAAAAATCTTCTTTAGACATGTCATTTTTAGCCATATTACATTTTGTACAACATGCTACAACATTACCTATTTCATATCCTTTAGAACTATCTATTCTGTCAATTCCGTTTGCTTTAATGTTTTTTATACCATTTAGATATTTTTTATCTTGTGGTTCTTTTCCACAATAAAAGCAACACTGCTTTATTAATTTTTCAAAATCAATTAAGGTTATTGATACTTTTAAATTTTTTTTCTTACTTCTTTGATAAATAGATAAACTAAATAATCTTTCTAAAGGTGTTAATTTTTCAATAGATTGAGGTCTTTTTTTATAAGCACAGCTTTTACATTCAATTGCTTTTTTAGTATTTAATCTTGAAGATGGGTAATATGATTCATTACCACAAGCACATTTACATAAATAAAATCGTCTATTACTATCACTCCATTGTCTAATTATATATTCATCAGACAATACTGTTAAATTATTTATTATATCTCCTTTTTTAAAAAATGTTTTTTGTCTATTTTTAGCAGCACAATGTCTACAATGAATTGATAAATTTTTAATTAATGATGAACCTCTATAA
>Ga0194047_10000259_pt1 | contig 35875 bp, 28 predicted proteins | sample JunL225m_MetaG_2_FD_160070 | JGI IMG/M metagenome (GOLD analysis project Ga0194047, IMG submission 160070) | Anoxic zone freshwater microbial communities from boreal shield lake in IISD Experimental Lakes Area, Ontario, Canada - Jun2016-L221-5m | ecosystem: Environmental > Aquatic > Freshwater... | reverse complement strand
GATTGAAACCAGCTTTAACAACTTTATCATTGTGCTGGCAATGCGGACAATTTGGTTTATTCATTCTCTTACTTTACCACATCTTGCTTCTTAGACACTCCCAAAATTTATAGCAAGCGGCTGCAATGTGCCACTGAAACTGCTTTTTATTGCAGAAAGCGTGATAAATCGGGTGCTAATGTTTCGGCAGGCGTGCTACCGAATTGCAGGGCAGTATCCTCATAAGGGTTTTGAGGCGCACCAACGCGCTCTACCACCCGCACTAGAGCTTCTACACATTCGCCTTCAAATTCGATACCAATCAGCGTGCGAAGGTAGTTAAGCGCGTCAATATGGGTCATAGGTTCTCGGTAATAGCGCCTTATTGTTAGAGCATCATAAACATCAGATACTGCTAAGATTTTAGCTTCTAGGTGAATAGCTTCACTCAATAAACCATTCGGATATCCAGTGCCGTTAACCCTTTCATGGTGCTGCCCGGTTATACTAGGTAATCGTTTGAGTTCTCCAATCAAATACAGCCTTTTTAGAATTTCCTCGGTAATGGATACATGTTGGCGCATAAAGCCCCACTCTTCTTCAGTGAGTCTACCCTGCTTTTTCAAGACCACTTCCGGCACGCCAATTTTCCCGTAATCGTGGAGCAATCCAGCCATGCGGATAAGCTCAATATTTTCTTTAGGTAAATTAAGCTCACGGGAGATTTCGGCGGCATAGAAGGCAACCCGGCGACTATGCCCGGCTGTTTGTGGGCTTTTAAGGTCTATGGTATCTGCCATAGTTTCGATGAAGCTTTTGAACATTAACTCTATGTCGCGCCGCATTGTAGCATTTTCGATTGCAACTGCCGCAAGTGAAGCGAATGCCAGTGAAACCTCTTCATCGCGCTCATTGAAGCTTCCGGTTTTTTTATTTATAGTTTGGATTACCCCTATAATTTTTCCGGAATGGTTACGCATTGGCACAGTAAGCATGGTATGAGGTATATAAGCCTGTTCACTGGAAATTCTTTTTTGCTGGCGCGGGTCATTTTGTGCATCTCGCAGGTTTATAATTTCACCTGTTTTAGCTACAGTCCCCGCCAGCCCTGAGCCGATTTTCACCCGGATTTCGTTTAAAGTTCCCAACGCAATTTTGCTATAAAGTTCGTTAGTTTCATAATCTATGAGGAAAAGGCTACTGCGGTCTGCGTTCAGCAAGCTATTGCTAGTGTCAATAATCAGATTAAGCAGATTATCCAAATCAGGTTCTGAGCTTAATAAACAAGCAATTTTGACTAGCGCACGGTAATCATCCATATGTGCAACGAGTTGTGGGGTTGCCTCGTTCGGCTGCTGCGAACCGGAATTTAAATCTTGTTGAGACATATCTGACCCTTTACTACTTTACAACTGCTATATTATTTTATTCCGGTCAAAGGAAAAGCGTTCAATTTCCTCTAACCGGATAATAATAACTATTTCTAGCGCATCGCTGTAACTGCCCCGTGACATTTCTTATATTTTTTACCGCTACCACAAGGGCAAGGTTCGTTCGGACCTGTTTTTTTTGATTTGGCAGACGTAGGTTTAGCCTTACCGTTATCAGCGGACTCTTCAGGAGCATTGGGTTGCATCGGGGGGGGTGGAGGAGCAGCCCGTTGTAGTTCATAAGCGAAGAACTTTTCCGCAATATCACGCTTGATATTAATTTGCAATTCGTTCCAGAACTGGAATGCGGCACGGCGGTATTCCTGCAACGGATCGCGCTGTCCATACGCCCTCAGCCCAATACCGCGCCGTAACTCTTCGAGCGGGGTCAGGTAATTTACCCAGTTATCGTCATATACCTGTACCAATACTAGCCGCTCGAACAATATCATGCTCTCTTCGCCGAGCCTTTCTAGTTTCTCATTATAGGCGTGGTCAAGCATTGCTGAGACAAGTTCATCTATTTCATCGCGATTTTTATTCTCAAAATCGTGTGCGCTTATATTGAACTCTTTTTCAAGGGCTTCAAGTACCATTTGTTTTTGATCTTCTTCGTCATGCGGCTGGCGATCAAACTTGATAGCGCTACTACGAAGCATCAGACCAAGGTTGCGGAACAGGTTTGCCACATCCCATTCGTGCGGATCTCCGGGGGTATGCTCTTCTACAATTTCATCAAGGCGACCCTTAATCAAGGTGCTAATCTGTTCTCGCAGGTCTTCACTGGTGAGAATGCGATGGCGGTCATCATAAATCGACTCGCGCTGTTTGTTCATTACATCATCGAACTCCACCAAATGCTTTCGGAAGTCGAAGTTCATACCTTCAACTTTAGTTTGCGCTTGCTCTACTAACTTGCCTACCATACCAAAGTCAATCGGTTGGTCATCCTCAAAGTTAAAGCGTTCCAACAGTCCTTTGATGCGGTCTGAACCAAAACGGCGCATCAGTTCATCTTCCAGCGAGATATAGAAACGGGTGCTACCCGGGTCGCCTTGTCGTCCGGCACGACCGCGCAACTGATTATCAATACGGCGCGACTCGTGCCGCTCAGTACCTATAATGTGCAACCCACCAGCAGTAATAACTCGTTCATGGGCTTCTTCCCAATGTTTTTGGGCTTCTTTTTCTGCTTCCGCATATATTTCTGAGCCTTTGTCTTCCGCCTTTAAGCCGCGCTTCTCCAATTCATCTTGCAAATAGCTTTCAGGAGAACCGCCCAGAATAATATCGGTGCCGCGTCCCGCCATATTGGTTGCGATTGTAATCGCACCGGGTCTTCCGGCTTGTGTGACGATTGCAGCTTCCTTTTCATGCAATTTTGCGTTCAGAACATTGTGAGGAATTTTGTGTCGCTGCAAAAGGTTTGCCAGCACTTCAGATTTTTCTACGCTGGTTGTACCGACCAATACGGGACGACCCAATTTGTACATTTCCTCGATTTCTTCCACCACTGCTTCGTATTTGGATTTTTCGCTCTTGAAAACCATATCGTTTTCGTCTGTTCGCTTCATCTCTTTATTCGTGGGGATTGGTACTACATCAAGCCTATAAATTTTGTAGAATTCTTCCGACTCCGTTAGCGCAGTACCGGTCATACCTGAGAGTTTGTCGTACATACGGAAATAGTTTTGGAGCGTAATGGTGGCATAGGTGAGGTTTTCCTGCTGTATGCGTACTTTCTCTTTGGCTTCAATTGCTTGGTGCAAACCGCCTTCGTAACGCCTACCTTCCATCAAGCGTCCGGTGAACTCATCTACGATAATAACTTGCCCATCTCGCACAATATACTCACGGTCGCGTTGATATAAGGCTTTCGCTTTGAGAGCGTTATCAAGATATTGGGTATATTTGCTCCATTTATCATCATAGACGCTTTCATAGGGCGGGATATTGAGCATACGCTCTAATCGCTCTAGACCGAATTCGGTCAAGTTCACAACCCGTTCTTTTTCTTTGATGGTGTAATCTCTGTCTTCGCCTTCCCGCAATTGGCGCAAAATATCGGCGAATTTGTAATAATTATCATCGGCTTTGCCTGCCGGTCCGCTGATAATAAGCGGGGTTCGTGCTTCGTCAATCAGAATATTATCTACTTCGTCCACAATCGCGTAATGCAATTCGCGCTGTACGTATTCCTCTGCGCTACGTGCCATATTATCACGCAGATAATCAAAGCCAAACTCGTTATTGGTTCCATAGGTAATATCTGCTCTATAGGCAGCATGGCGTGATACTGGCACTAAGAAGTTCAGGGATGGGTCAACTGCATCGCGGAAGGATGGGTCGAGCATGTAGGCGGAAGGGCGGTTGGGATTGCCGCCATTGCTCTGGATAACTGCTACAGAGAGTCCTAGAGCATGATAAATCGGTCCCATCCATTGGGTATCACGTTTTGCAAGGTAATCGTTTACAGTAATTACGTGAACGCCCAGACCTTCAAGCGCGTTTAAATAGGCAGCAAGGGTTGCCACCAGCGTTTTACCTTCACCAGTTTTCATCTCAGCAATTTTGCCCAGATGCAATACTTGACCACCCATTAATTGCACTTTGAAGTGCTTCTGGCGACGGGTTCTCCATGCCGCCTCGCGTACTGTTGCGAAAGCTTCCGGCAAAATATCTTCCAGACTTTCCCCAGCATTTAATCTTTCTTTGAATTGGTCAGTTTTGGCACGAAGCTCTTCATCACTAAGTTTTGAAAATTTTCCATCATATTCATTTATAACTTTGCTGGCGATTTGCTCTAATTTACGCAATTCTTTATCGGTACTATCGCCACCTGTAATTAAATTTTTAAGAGTTTTGAACACAAATCCACCTGTAATTACTAATTAACATTTATACTCAATCAGGGCATTATAAAAACAAAACAACCCGGTTTTTCGGCAATTTCTACAGATTACATTATAGCATATAGAAATAACTATTCTCGTATTGCTTTTGCTAACATCATGGCTGTTACAAGAAACGTTTTTAGGGCAGTAACCTGTGTCCTAAATAACATAAGCTACTGATTGTAACGCCAGCTAAAATAATGCCGTCCTATGTTACCCATTTCTACCCGCCAGTCCATCGGATTTGAGGGTGTATAAGTAAGCGCACGGCGTTCAAATAATTGTACCAGTACGTATGCGTTAGTTCCAGCTAATTTTGTGACTGTCCAGTAAGGGTCGGTAATTGGATAACCCAATACAAAGACCCATCCTCCGGTTATGCTGTTCATATAGGTTAGAAGTACATCCGCAATATTATGCCCTAGTGTTTTGTCATATTGTTTGCAAATTACTGGGGCAGGCGCGTTTGCCAATTTTTGCACCGAGCCGTCTTTAGCAATAATTTCAAGAACGGCTTGCCCGGTACGGTCTGAGATGCGCTTGTCATTGTTGAGCGATGTTATCATAGCAAATGAGGCATAAGTAGGGGCATTAGGATTGGATGCGGCTGGGTCTCCCGCAACCGGTATTTGCGCCGAACTGCGTTGTTCATAGCTACTGTCTCCAACCTGTACGAATCCTCCTACCAATTCGCGGGTGAGCAAGCCACTGGTTACAAACCACTTGCTATTGCGATCTCCTGCTGGATTATTGATTTCCAACCGGGCTTTATCCAGATAATAGACCAGCCGATTACCGCCCGGCGCTTCTTTGTAGGGTTCATATCTAGCATCAAAAATTTCAGGTCCGTATAACCAACTTCTCTTGACTTTACCTGTTGCTACCGGCGCATCGGTGTTTTGCCACAGATTCCGCACCGAAATATCGGCGTTGCTCAAACCAGCTTTGGGCTGGATAATGTTCAAGGCACTAGTGCTGAATGACCAACTTAACATTTGGGGTGCGCCACCGTTGATACTAAATGTAAAACTGACCGTAAGAGTGGTATCCGGTGCAAGTGGCTGAATTGAGGAAATTGCGGCACTATTACGGGCAGTCCAGAACGAGTTCAAATCCGCCAGTTTGTAACTTGGTACTTCCTTGCCGCTCGAATCTTTTAGGCTCATACCATTGGGGTCATATACAATTTTTTCTGAGCCTCGGTAAGTAACCGTAATCGGATTTCCGATAGGGTAAGCTGGATTTAGTCCGGCACGTTTGAACATATCGGGACTTTCTCCGCGATAACTGCGATAGAATCCACTACTGCCATTAGGGGGCCAGATTATAAACTGAGGCTGGAAGCTGGTTTTCCAGACAGGCATTCCGAAGTCTATGACTGAAATCGGGTTTGTACCATCCGGTTTGGCGCCGTAAGCAATCCCAACATCTGGGTAAGCAGGGTCAAGCAAGGGGATGCGATGGTTCAAGGTGTTCATCAAACGTTCGATCGCTTGCAAAGGGTCGGCAATTGTATCAATGTTTTCATTGGTGCAATCCGGGTTTACATAACTAAATTTAGCAGCACGGGCAAAGAAGTCTTTACCCGAAAACCCTTGATTAGTGGCTATTTCTTCGTGAATGGAATAATTCCCCGACCCATTCAAATTGTAATAATTAACATGAGATGTTGCCGCTTGCTGTAACGGTTGGTTCATCGTTGCTGCTGCTACGCCCACCTGACTGCGGTAATAATTTATTCTGTCCAGCGCAAACTGAGATTTATCCAAACCGAAAGTTTGCATAGAACCCGTATTACTGCCTGCCGCCTCTACCACCGCAGAGGTTAGCGGCATAGGGGTACTTTCCTCATCCGGTTGGAAAGTATTCGGAGTATCGGCTGTGGTGATACTTGGAGGGACTTTATCAGGGGCGTTTCTGGTATCAGCGCTCATAATCTTTCTCCTGTTCAGATGAAATAGGCACTTTACATATCGGATTTTACTTAATGATGACGGTTAACGCAATCGAGTTGCAAAATAAGCTCAATTTTGTTATTATACTGTAGTTGCGCCTGGGTGGCGGAATGGCAGACGCGGCGGTCTCAAAAACCGTTGGGCTAATCACCCGTGTGGGTTCGACTCCCACTCCAGGCATTGCCCATGTAGCTCAGTCGGTAGAGCACATTCTTGGTAAGAATGAGGTCATCAGTTCGATCCTGATCATGGGCTTGGTAAACGAAAAAAGGCGGGCATTGCGCTCGCCTTTTTCATTTGAAATATTTTTCTAAAAAGATTTAGTTCTCGGTGTGCGCCAAAATTTCGCTATCTTTCCTCATTGAATTTTTCCCTAAGTGCATTTTCATCAATTCGACAACTTGATTTGGCAATTCTGCTAGGATTAAATGTCCGCACTTGGGCATTTCAAAGTAAGTAAGATTTGGAATCAGATTTGCCAGCGCTTTAGCATTCTTTTTGCCAATAACCCGGTCATGCGAACCCGGCACCAGCAAAGTGGGAGCTTTAACTGCTGTACACCAAAGGGGCAACTCGTCTAGCACCGGCTTTGACATGATGTCGCGGGCACTATTATAAGAAGTACGAAACGAGCAATCTCGTAGGCTGAGTAGCCCATATAGAATATCGCGCTTATCCACCGGATTTTTAGTAAGGGTTAGACGAGCGTAATAGTAAACGAAGCGCCAACTTTTGGGACCAACAGGGCGCAATACTCTACTGAAAACAGTGCTAAGTGCTATAGGCATAACCTTGACCACAATTGGATTATAACGGAACAAACCAAAATTAAAAGCAGTCAAGGAGGCAACATGTTCAGGATATTTTGCGGCATACGACACTGCAATAACAGAACCTAACGAAAAAGTAGCAATGTGGAATTTTTCCAGCTTAAAATACTGGCGTAAAGCTTCGAGATCTTCCACGTATGCTTTGATACTATAATTATCATTTCCGGGATGGTTTTCATCGCTCAACCCGTGTCCCCGCAGGTCATAATTGATAGTGCGATACCCGTTATCGTTGAGTTTGTCTGTGATGGCATGCCACCAGAAACTACTACAATCCCAGCCGTGAACTAAGATAATTGCTTCACCATCGGCAGGGCCTTCATCCATTATAAAGTGCTTAACCCCGTTGATTTCCACAAACTTCCCCGCCGCAATTTTGGCAAGGTCTTCTTCTATCTCAGCGCGGCGTTTAGCTTTCAGACGCGGCTGTTGTAATTCTCTTTTAAGGCTCTCAATGTAATCAAGCGCTTTTGAGGTGAGTAACCCGGTAGATGCAGCAATGGTTTCATTAACTTTAAGCATAGGGAACCCTCTCTATTGAAAAAAATGAGACTTCTATTATAATTTATGACTAAGTTGAGATAAGCGCAGTAGCAGCCACTACAAAACCGATTGTTCAAAATTTGTCGAAGAAGGCGCAGAATCGAGGGTGTAGCAAAAACTACCGCACCCTGAAGCCAGTTTTAATAGAATAAACCCAATAGTAAATACCTGTTTGCTTACGTAGGAATAATTCTTCTTGCGTTTAATTTTTTAACGCCCATCAAGTCTTTTAAGTATTCTAGTATCCGGCAAGTCAAGCTAGACAGGAGAGAAAACCAGTGGCTTACCAACCTAAACAAAACAGAAATGTTAGGACGGTGTTGGGAGAACCCCGTGTACAACTGGTGGTTTACACTGTCTGGTTCAGTGGTATTATCATCGGGGCGATCCTGCTTTTTTTCCTCGGATTTCTGGTAGCAGGTGACTATAACGGGCGCACCCAGCAGACAGCTTTAGAAGCGGGTGGTCCTACTTATGCCAAGATCCAGTTATCCACTGATGGTACAAAGATTGCGTATGTAGAAGCGTGGAAGACCCAAGGAAAACAGGGGGAAGATGAGCTGAAAAGCGCACTTGCCCGTGGACAGGCTAACTATAATCGCATTTGTGTTGGTTGTCATTATGGTCCCCCGACCGTCTCTAGTCACGGCGCGTGGTTAGGTGATCTTTACCAAACCGCTTTCCTTTTCAATGGCACACCAGTAAATGATGCGAACGTAGTGAAGTTTATCTTACTAGGGCATGGAAATATGCCTTCCGGCATTCCTTTGCCTCAACAAGCAGTAGATATTATGCTTTATGTGAAACAGCAGACGAGTGGCACGCCAACCAAGTGAAACCAAGGCGAAATGCAGTCTGCCCTTTAGTTAACCTATCAGTCGTCAGTGGGTAGCAATCGTAAGCAAACTGCTGGCGACGCGGCTATTGACAACTGACAAGCCACAAGTATTTTTAGAAGGAGGATTCCCGTATGCCAGCATTCCTTGAAGGAAGGGCAGAGCAAGGGAAGGGTCTGGCCGATTGGCGCTGCCGCTACGATAACGATTGGTGGGCTAACATTACAGCCCGTGCTACTATAGGTTGCCCAGCGGCAGTACCCAAACTCCCACTCGAATCCGAGATAGAGTTTAGAGCTAGACCCAAGGGTGACGACATCTCCGACATTACGGTTCGAGTTGAATCGATGGTGGAGGGCGTTAAGAAGGGCTTGGAAATAAACGCACTTATCACGGATCTTGATGATAAAACCCGTGAGAGTAAGGGCTACGGGCGCATTATCGTAGGCGATTTCATACATCCATTTGAGTGGCGCGGCACAGTTCGGCGAGAAACTTATGTTCCCGATAGCAGCCTAAACCTGACCCGATCTCAGACCTATATCGGTGGTCGCTTGTTCCATGATGTTACTGCGCGTATTGCGCTTGATACCCAGATCGCTCGCGAGGCGTGGGAGCAAGTTCGCACTGTGACTGCCAAGAACAACGATGTCTTAACCAAGACTGTATTCTTTGGTCCTCTATGGAGTACTGCTGACCTCACCGGTCAATTGTATGAGGATATTCAGGTTCGTACCCTGAGTGCTAGTGAGGGTAAAACCCTTAGCCGTGTATCCTTCGTTACAAGCGGTACTGGTCAGGTGGACAGCATTACCTACTGGACTCGCTTATTCCCGGTGTCGCAACTGAAAGGTCGCGAAGCCTACGTTAAAGCGAAATTTGTAACTGATGGTGCCAGTATCCGTGTAGCTGCTGAAGCTGAATTACCCAGTGGTGTAGAACGAGCCGGTAATTTGCTTAAGGTTATTGATCATCCGCAAATACCTATTCTGCATCATGGTATTCCGGCACAGCCTATACCGTTGGACTTGGAGTTCAACTATACGCTTACTACTCCGGATGGATGGCGAATTCAAAAAGCAGAGCCGACCTTCCGCAAGAAGATTGGGCGAAATAGCTATCTGTTCCAGGGTGGTAGTTATTTAGGTTTCGTTAACACAATTGCCCGTGGCAATATTACACCGTTTGATGTGTTCTTTGAGCCTGAAGATGGTTCAGTCTCCTTGAGTCCGAACGCTGCTATTGCTATTAAGTAAGGCAACGAGCTTAGTAAAACACTGCTAATTCTCGGGTACAGATTTTCTATCCTAATCCGAGAATTGGCGGCAAACACAATCTTAATTAGATACATCCTTAACTTATTTGACTGAGATGGCTTGAACAGGTAGAGACTAGTGAAGTTGTATTTATTGTAATACTGCTTTATATTGGTTGCTGCCGATCGCGAAAGCGGTGAGCTTGGCAGGTTAGATAGGTGAGCAAGTCAATATAGTTAGTGACAGTGAGTAAGTGAATCCAACAAGCCAAAGCTGGTCCTTTGAGTGAGGGGACCAGTTTTTTTATCCGTAGTTCCCCATAACTCGGCTTATATTTACCGCTCTCAAAGGGTCACGTAGCACAATAGTATCTTTTTGATCCGGTCCGGTAGAAACTATATCAACGTTAACCCCCACTAACATTCCGATCCGCTTTATGAAATTCTGACAATTAATCGGTAATTCCTCGTAGTTCTTTATATGTGCAGTGGGAGATTCCCAGCCCGGCAATTCTTCATAAACGGGGGTAGCTACTTTAAGTGTTGCAATATCAGAGGGAAATCTTCGCACGTTGGTATCATATACCTGATACTCTGTACAAATCTTAACGGTTTTGAAAGTATCCAGCGCATCTAGGTTGGTAATGGCTAGAGAGGTTAAGCCATTTAGCTGTGCTACAAAACGCGCCGCGACTGTATCGAACCAGCCATAGCGACGGTATTTCTCACCTGTAATCGGATTAGTAGCTCTGCGCCCACCTCGACTGTTGTCCTGACTACGAAAGCTTACCAATGGCGAGCCTTCTTCTTTTGTCATTTCGGTTGGGAAGGGTCCGGTCTGAGAACGAACTATGTAAGCGCTAAAGACACCCAGCGATGCTTTTATGACTGTAGGTGGAAGCCCACACCCAATACATGCGGCACCGACTGTTGGTGAAGCGTTGGAAACATACGGATATGACCCAAAATCAAGGTCTAGCATCGAACCTTGATCGCTCTCCAGAATTATTGTGTGATTATCTTCAACTGCTTTTTGGAGAATTAGGCGAGTGTCAAAGATACGTTCGCGCATTGCTCGCCCATAACTGAGATATTGCTGGTAGATTTCACGTAGATTTAGAGGTTCTTGTTTATAAACCTTGGTCAGTATGTCGTTCTTAACAGTGAGTGTTTTGCTCAAGCGTGATAAAAACTGTTCTTCCTGAATCAGGTCGCCAACTCTTATTCCTATTCGGCTAACTTTGTCGGCATAGGCGGGTCCCAGACCTGAACCTAGGGTATCAATAATAGGAGTTCCATAAACTCTGCGCTCTTGTTCTTCAAATAAAGGATGATAAGGCATTATCAAGTGAGACTGCTCACTGATAAAAAGCCTTTTAAGATTAACTCCGTTACTCGCAAGGGCTTCCATCTCTTCTACAACCCGTTTAGGATCGAGAACCATACCCGCACCAAGTATCGTGATTACCTTATTGTTGAATATACTGCGTGGAATAAATTGAAGATTAAAACGACCCTGCTCGTTTATTATGGGCTGCCGTATATGTCCCCCACCGCTATAACGCACTACAACTTTGGCTTGCTCAGCCAGAATTTCGATAAATTTACCCTTGCCTTCTTCGCCCCATTGTCCGCCAATTAAAGCCATTACTGACATAGAGGTGCTACCTCTTTAGTTCAAACGATTTGCTGCATTGAAATTAATAGTAGTTATAAACTTTCCGCTGCTACTGCTATGACCCAACCCTGAATCGTCCAAAGAATCCGCCTTTATCATCTTTGTCGCGCTGTGATTCTTTGCCGATTTGTTCGCGTGGCATAGTACGCGCCATTTGTTGAAGTAGCTGACGTTGTTCTTCGCTAAGTTTTCGCGGCACTATTATTTTAAAAGTAATAATTTGGTCTCCCCGCCCGTTTCCCCGCAACAATGGCACTCCCCGCTCTTTTAGCCGGATAATATCCCCATGTTGCGTACCGGGTTTAACTTCTATTTCTAATGGACCATCCACTGTTGGAACTTCAATTTTATCACCCAGAGTAGCCTGCCATAAATTGAGTGGCACATCCACCATTATATGGGCTTCTACTCTCTTAAAAATAGGATGTTCTTTAATTGCTATTCCCACAAACAGATTACCGGGCAAAGTACCACGAGGACCTGCTTCACCTTCTCCGCTTATTCGAATTTGCGAGTTGGAGTCAATCCCAGCTGGGATTTTTACCAGCAAGCGTTTGCTTACTTTAACTCTTCCTTCGCCCCGACATTCCTTGCAAGGGGTGGTTACAACCCGACCATCACCTCTGCAACGGTCACAAGTGGTTACACTTACAAACTGACCAAAGATACTGCTCTGTACGCGGCGCACTTCTCCTGAACCGTTGCAATTAGAGCATTTAGTGGTTTCAACCCCCGGTTCGCTTTTGCTACCCTTGCAATGAGCGCATGTGTCGAAACGTGCAATCTCAATTTCTTTTTCGGCACCAAAAACTGCTTCTTCAAATTCAAGGGTGATGGTGGTTTTTAAGTCTGCGCCCCTTTGCGGGCTGGCACGCCGCGCCCCTCCGGGACCACCTGCCCCGCCAAAAAATTGCTCAAATATGTCGCTGAACCCACCCATACCGCCAAAACCTTCAAAGGGGTTAGCGCCTGCCCCAGACATACCGGCGTGACCAAACTGGTCGTAAGTGGCACGTTTTTTAGCGTCACTAAGGACTTCGTATGCCTCTTTGACTTCTTTGAATTTTTCTTCAGCATCCGCTTCTTTATTTACATCAGGATGAAACTTCATTGCCAAGCGGCGATAAGCCTTTTTAATCTCATCTTCGGTTGCTGACCGGGAAACTCCCAGTATTTCGTAGAAATCACGTTTTGAAGCCATTAATATACCTGTCTTTTTCTTAAGTTCAGTTTAATCAAAACTGCGTACTCCGTCAAGGGGAATCGAGATATAGAGAAGATTTCTTAGCCCCTTCCTACTTTAACTGCCGCGGGTCTAAGCACTCTGTCACCCATCATATAACCTTTTTGATAAACCTCGGTTACTATATCTTTATCGCCTTCTCCGTCTTCATCTCTCTGAACGGCATCATGGTATCGAGGGTCAAAATCTGCGTTTTTCGCATCAAATGAACTGATGCCTTCTTGCTCAAGCAGCGTTTTTAATTTCTTTTCTATTAAACTGACTCCATTAACCCACGGCTCAGCTTTCAAATTGTCAGGAGTGGAGGCAAGCGCCCGTTCAAAATCATCAACTATTGGGAGTAGCCGCATTATTACTCTTGATTTTACATCAGCATTTATATTAGCACGTTCGATTTCGGTGCGTCGCTTTAGATTTTGGAAATCAGCCAGAGAACGTTTCCAGTTATCTGCCAACTCAGCCGCTTTCTTTTGTTCTACCACTAGCAGCGTTTCTAATTCTTCTACTGTACGAACATTGTTTTCGGTGATTGCTTCAATTGTGCCATTTGTTTCCTGATTGGTTTGTTTGGTTGTTTCTTCCATTTTCATCCCTCTTTTTTTCTCATCAGTATATGGTTGCATATTATTGCTATTCTCACAATTAAGCGCGTCGAGTGGGGGTTTTATTGAACCCTTCGCCGCGCATTTGAAACTTGATCCGCCAATACTTTAAGTCGGTCCTATAAAATTATTACCAGAATGTCCAGTAAGTAGGTTAGTCATAAGCTGTGCAATATATTGCACCGTTGAAATCGAGCGATTATATTCCATTCGGGTTGACCCGACCAGACCCACTACACCTATTACCTGCCCATCAATACCGTAACGCGCTAGAACTACGCTCAGCAAACGCATATCGTCAAAGCGGTTCTCACCGCCAATTACTACTTGCACTCCACTCTCATAATTTTGAAGGATTTCTGGGATTAGGGTTGGCAATGCGGTGCCTGTTTCAATCGTTTGCATTACCTGTCGCATTGTTGAAATATTGTTAAATTCAGGCTGATTAAGTATATTTGCCAACCCCTCACGATACAATTGTACGTCCCTATATTGTTCGAGACTCCGTAGCATTTCCACTAAGCGAGTTGCTACAATTTTGTCTAACTCCTCTGCCCAATCCTGCACTTTTTTTTCAATCTGAGTCCGGTTCTGGTTATGTAGCGTTGCATTTAGGCGATTTGAAATTATACTTAATTCTTCTTGTGTGATTGGCTCTTTCAGACTTAACATTTGCTCTTTAATAGAGCCGTCTTGGGTTACTGCAACCACCAGCGCTAACCGCTCTTGGACTCCGATTACTTCTAGCCGTTTCAAACGCCCATCAAATACGTAAGGTGAGCTAACCACTCCTACATTCTGGGAGGTTCGCGCTACGACTCCGGCTGCTAACCGTATCCCCTCGTTTAATTCCAATTGTACTTGGTAGAACTGGTGTTGGATGTTATGCTGTTCCGGTAAGCTAAGCCCACCTTGCCGTTCCATCAGATGTTCTACATAATATCGGTAGCCTTTGTCGCTGGGGATACGCCCTGCTGAAGTATGCGGGTGAGTAATATACCCTTCTCGTTCCAGTTCCGCCATTTCGTTTCGAACAGTAGCCGGACTTATTGGAAGTTTGTATTTGTTAACAATCATCTCCGAGCTTACCGGTAAGTAGTTATTGACATACTCATTGATTATTGTTCGCAACAATTCCTTGCGCCGCTCCGTCATGGATTCCTGCGGCTCTTCCATGTTTACCTTGCTTTCTCTATCTATTCCCCCTGTTTTACGTTCTTGGCGTTTCATATTTTAAGTTTTATCAATAATGGTTTGTCAGATGTATCTAGAAAGACAATAATATGTTTAATTCACCCTTGTAATATTAGCACTCTATTACTATGAGTGCTAAAACATGCTGATTTTTATGGTATCATTTCGACTTTGTTGTGTCAATAGTACCTTGCTACGCTGCTTTTTTACTAAATAGCAGGGTCTTGTGTCCAGCAATTCGGGTGGCGTTTGCCTAATGACTTCATGTAAAGAATCTAATTATAAGTTCAGTTAGCCTCAAACACTAGAGAATTATACTCTATTGGAGTGGTTTCTGTATGTAACTCTAACCGCATTTTATCCAAATTCCAGAGCATTTTACACTATAATTAACCAATACAACTTTTGGGTTAGATGGGCAATTCTACGAGGGAGCAAGGAATGGGATGGATAGCGGGTGCAATTCAGGCAACCGACTCTGGCGCTAACTATAATTTAATTACTGCTCTGGTTCTAGCGGTTATTGCAGCGGTTGTAGGTGGTTTAGTGGCAGCGTGGCTCAAGCAACCGCTTATAGTCGGCTATTTGCTTGGTGGCGTGTTCATTGGTCCCTACGCCCCGGGTCCGTCTTTATCGGTATCTGATGTAGAGGTGTTGGCAGAAATCGGGGTAGCCTTGCTCATGTTCGCTTTAGGGACAGAGTTTTCTCTACAAGAGTTAAGACATATAGGAAAAATAGCCGTTCTGGGAGGCATCTTTCAAATTTCTCTTACGATACTGTTGGGTATCCCCGTAGGGCTGCTGCTAGGGCTTAATTTGAGCGGTAGCATTTTTCTTGGTGGTCTCCTTGCCATTTCAAGCTCAATTGTAATCCTGAAAATCCTGATGGGTCGGGGCGAAATGGAATCGTTGCATGGCAAAGTGGCGCTTGGGTTGGGCATTGTCCAAGACCTGAGCGTTATTGTGCTGGTGGTATTATTACCTGCTCTTGGAGAAAAAGGTGGTGATAATCTAGCCTTGAGTATTGGGTTGGCGCTGCTGAAAGGCACTTTATTTTTAGTGGGAGCTTATATCATAGGCACTCGTTTTATGCCTTGGATAGTACAAAAACTGGTGATGCTAGGTATTCGCGAAATGTTTTTGCTTGGCGTGATAACAATTGCGCTGGGTACGGCAAGTTTAGCCTATTTTCTTGATATATCTTTCGCGTTGGGCGCTTTCGTGGCAGGTCTAATGGTAAGCGGTTCTGAGTCTGCCGGAGATATTCTAACCGAAATTATACCCATACGTGATGTTTTTGCCAGCCTTTTTTTTGTTAGTATCGGTATGTTGATAGACCCTGTTTTTTTGATAAACAACTTCTTCGAAATTATGCTACTGGTAATTACGGTGCTGGTTGGGAAATGGGCATTGACTAGTGGAATATTACTACTATTCAAACAACCGTTAAAAACCGCAGCTCTGGCTGGTTTATTGCTGGCTCAGGTAGGGGAATTTTCGTTTGTTTTGGCGCGTATCGGCGTTGATAGCCGGGCGATTAACAACCGGGTTGAATCTTTGCTACTTTCGGCAGCGCTCGTTACTATTATTGCGAACCCGATCTTATTACAATTCTTCCCAACTTTTACCCATTGGCTAATTAGAATCCGTAGTCGCTTGTTCAGGCTGTTGGGTAAAAATGTTCCGGACTATGCTAATGTCGGTATGTCCTTACCATTTTCATTGCGCCCGGAATTAAAACTCTCCGATGAGAGAGAAACTGGTGAGATGAATTATACCCTGCGAGGTTTGAGGGGTCAGACCGAACGTTGGCCCTATAAAAAGCATGTGGTAGTATGTGGTTATGGGCGAGTTGGTCAACAATTGGTAGATGCCTGTATGCGCCGAAATTTTGATGTGGTAGTGATTGAGTATAACCCACGCAGGTTGGAACTAGCACGCAAACGCGGTATTATCAGCTTATTCGGTGACGTTTCGGTGGAAGCAACTCTGAAGCAAGCGAATATAATCGAAGCTAAAGTGCTTGCTGTAACCGTGCCGGATGCGATTGTAGCCGAAGCTGCCAGCCGTGCCGGAAGGGCAATGAATCCCCACCTTGAAATCATCACTCGCGCTACCGAGCAAAAAACCATCGAAATGCTGAAACAATCGGGCGCAGACGAAGTAATCCAGCCTGAATTTGAAGCCAGCTTAGAATTTATTCGCCGCACCGCCAAATTGTATGGGGTGAACGGGGTAGAGTTACAGGCGTTGATAAATGGAAGACGCGCCCGCTTTTACGGGCGCAAGGATATGTAATTTTAAAATCGGGCTTGAAGCTCTTTAGGGAGGGGAAAGCGATTTGGAAGCTCTATACTTTCGCGATTTGGGTTAATAGCGGGGGCTGCTCCCTGTTCGTAAAGTACATCTTCCAGAGAGGTAGGTCCCTTAGCCAGAAGGTAAGCTAACTCCTGCCCGGTAATCCCTAGCAATTGCAACAATTCTACCTTACCGCTACGCAATGAAAAATCTGGTGGAAAATCTCGCGGTTGTGCTACTAAAATCCCGCGCACTTTGGTATTTGGCGTGCCGGGGTCAATGGGTCCGTTCAGGGGCATCCAATCTCCACAAGTAAAAACCTTGCCTTTGATTGTTTTGCCGGCAACGCCAATTTGGTACGCGCTAAGCCTATGTAACACATCTACTGCCCATCCGGCACGCTCTGATGTTCGCATTACTATTTCAATTCCGGTACCGCTGCGTCCGTTCGGGTTTAAATCTGCTTCTTTATCAAGGTTCCAAGGTTGGCTGAAACCGGTGGTAATATATAGCCAGTCCGCATGATGCGCGTTAGGGGCAATCTCAATTACTCCATAATGAAGCCATTCCGGTAGAATTTTGGCATCTGCTCCCAGAATAGCTTTTAAGGCTTGCTCCTGTAGCCGAATAACAGTTTCAGGCAACTTGCCGAATAACTCAGGATATATCTTTTCTTCGCGTTCTTCCCAGATTTTTTGAAACCACTCATCTCCACTATTACTCTTTAAAAGGTCAACCAAGCTCATTAGTAGTATTGTTCCTGTCTATTTGTAGGTTGTTTGTATAATAAATTCCTTAAATACTGCCCAATTGAGCCGCTGCCGCCCGATCTACAAACCAGTAAACACGCCCCCCATTGGGTTTTACTAACTGGCTTGGCAAGGTTTGAGGCTGATAATCGCCTTCGAGAACTCGCTTTAGAGTAGGCGCTTTATCCTCTCCGACTACCATGAACCAAACCTGCTCTGCCCGGTTTATGGTTGGTGCGGTTAGTGTCAGACGATTAGCGTTCAATTTTGGGACAAAATTTGCGGCTACCGGATGCCCGCGCTCCTGTAGAGCAGCTGTGCCGGGAAACAACGAAGCGGTATGCCCGTCTGGTCCCATTCCCAGCAATATTAGGTCAAATTTAGGGAAGTTTTCCGGGCTAGGTCCCTCACCGGATTCAAGCTCAAAGAACTCTTGTAACAGGTTGGCGTAGTTTGTTGCGGCTACTACCGGGTCAGGGTTTTCGCCTTCCATCCGAAAAATATTGGCGAAAGGAATCCCTACAAAATCCAGTAAATTTTCCTGCACCATCCGGTAATTACTGTCAGGGTGATCGGGTGGCACACACCGCTCATCCCCGAAAAATAGATAGGTATTGAACCAGTCTATTTGTTCGCGAATCGGCGGTTGCGCCAGTATCCTGTACAACTCGCGGGGGGTGTTACCGCCTGCCAGAGCAATTGTAAAACGCCCTCGCTGCCCTATACAGTCTGTGGTGTAAGCGGCAAGCCTTTCAGCCGCCGTTTTGCTCAATTCCGCCAGATTTTCAAAGATTTGGATTTTAATTTGCGGGTCTATATTATGCATATTATACTTGGCTACCATTGTCACCAAACTTGCTGGCGTAAACCAATGCTCCCTCAAATAGCGAGTCACCACCTACCATGCTCAACTCTTCGTGCATAAGGTTGGTTACATCTCGCAATGGTAAGAGCGCCGAGAAGGTTGAAACAATCTGCCCATTTTCCTCGATTTTGCTGTGGGCATGCTCCAAATCGTCCGCAAGGGTAAGGGTAAAAACCGCTTCCCTGTTTTCATTCGGTAGGCTAGAATAAATCCGCAAGGAGGTTATTCCACCTAATTCATCTTTCCGCTCGTTGTGACCATGAAATTCAATGTTTAGAGGTTGCCCTCCTCGGTTGATTATCAGGCTTGCATTTGAGCCACGCACTTTGAGAGCAAAAGCAGGTTTCCAGTTAAGCACCTTAGCAAACCATCCTACCAATAATAATGCTTCAGAGAAATTCGGCTGCTCGAAATCGTAGGGAGCTTCGTATTCGATTTCCAATTTATCTACGGTATAAAGATACGGTAGGAAACTGGTATTGTCAAAAAACTGTGAAATTGCGCTACGCCACGGAGTCAAACGTGTCCAGTTCAAATCACTAATACTAACCTTATGCTGGGTGCTTTCTGCTAGGTCAGCTAATTGCTTGAAGCTGGTAGTTGGTTTTTTGAACAGTCGAGAATCCACAACAAGGCGGTCAGCCGTTTCAAATAAATGTTGGAAAAGATTAAGTTGCGAGCCAAGGTCGTACCTCCACCACAGCGTTACCGGTAAATCTGAAACCAACAAGGGCAATACCATGCTACTGATGCGTTCTGCGCCCGTTCCTCGTCCCTCAATAGTTATCTGCTCACAACATACTTTCCGCCCTTTAGGGTCAGGCATCTGGCAATGTGCCGAAATCCAGGCAGTTATTTCTTCCTCTGGGTCATTTGGCTTTGAAAGTAATACGATACTGCGACTTGGGTAAGTCCAAGTCAATCGCGCAATCGAATTAGTTGCTTGCTCTAACTCCTCATCGGTTTCAGTACAAATTACCAGATTCAAAACGCAAGCTCGCATAACAGCCGGTTCACTATCAGCTTGTCGTGTCATATCGGTGGCTTGCCAGAGTGCGGTTATTCCTTTTTCTATGTCTTCAAGCGCAATATTATGAGCTTGTCCCTGTTCGATAATCTGTTGTAAAGAATCGTTATTGATTGTACCGGTTCCACTGCCGAACATTTTAATATTTGTATTATCGGTCACGGCTAATTACCTCGCTTTGTTACAACCGTCGCCAGCGGCGACCGTCCTTCTCGATGAAATCATCCGCTTCTTTTGGTCCCCATGTCCCTGACTCATAATTAGGGAAATTAGGAGTCATTAGATAATTCCAACCATTGGTGATTGAATTAACTATTGTCCAGGCTTGCTCAACTTCATCGCGGCGGGCAAACAGAGTAGAATCGCCCAGTAGCGCGTCAAGAATCAGCCGTTCATAGGCATCGGTAGCCACATTGCCAAAGCTTTGCCCAAAGCGGAAATCCATAGTTACCGGGCGAATTTGCATTGCTTGACCGGGAACTTTAGCCCCAAAACGCATTGAGATACCATCATTGGGCTGGATTTGCAAAGTCAATACACTTGGTTCAATATTAGTTTGCGGGAAAAGGCGGTGTGGTGCGGCTTTAAATTGCAAGGCTACTTCAGTCATGCGTTTAGGCAAGCGTTTGCCGGTGCGTAGGTAAATTGGCACGCCTGCCCAGCGCCAGTTCTCAACAAAAAGTTTGATGGCTACGAAAGTATCCGTGACCGAATTAGGGTCAACCCGTTCTTCTTCACGATAACCCTTGACCGGCTTACCGAAAATTACTCCGGCGCCGTATTGACCGCGAACGGTGCGTTGTACTACATCGTCTGTATCTAAGGGTGCGATGGCACGTAAAACTTTCACTTTTTCATCACGTACCGAATTTGCTTCAAAGTTAATGGGCGGTTCCATACATACGAGGCTGAGCAATTGCATCATATGGTTTTGCACCATATCTCGAATTGTTCCCGAATGTTCGTAGTAAGGTCCTCGCCCTTCCACTCCCAATTCTTCAGACACTGTCATCTGTATATGGTCTATATAGCGACGGTTCCAGAGCGGTTCAAAGATGCTGTTAGCAAAACGGAACACCAAAATATTCTGAACAGTTTCTTTACCCAGATAGTGATCAATGCGGAAGACCTGATTTTCGCGAAACACCTGTGCTATCGTTTCATTTAACTCTTGTGCGCTATTCAAATCATGCCCGATGGGTTTCTCTACAATAATGCGCGACCACGCGCTCGAACCAGCTTTTTGGGGACGTGCCAAGCCAGACGCTCCTAGATTCTCGATGATAACAGGGTAATCGCTTGGGTTAGTGGCGAGATAAAAAAGTCTGTTTCCTTGAGTACCTTGCTCTTGGTCGAGCCTTCCAAGCAAGTCGGCTAAACGCTGATAACCTTCCGGATTTTGAAAATCGCTGCTGATAAAATGAATTGTCTGTGTAAACTGTTCTTTTGCTTCTGGCATAATCGGGCGACGGCGGGAGAATTGGTTAATAGATTCGACCAGAGATCCCCGGAATTGTTCGTCTGTAAGAGGGCGACGCGCAAAGCCAATCACGTTAAAATTGGCAGGTAAGTGACGCTCAATTGCAAGATTGTAAAGAGCAGGAATCAATTTTCTGTGAGTTAGATCTCCCGTAGCTCCAAAGATAACCATCACACATGGTTCAGGCGTGCGCTCAGTTCGCATGCCTTCCCTGAGTGGGTTAATGGCATGGGTAGCTGTAGTTGTGAGAGCCTGCGTCATAACATTAACTCTTTCTGTATCAGGCATTATATATTTCACATGGGTTTTTATTGCCCTTGTTTTTGAGAGAACTGGTGGCGTGGGAATTAGCCGTGTTGTTTTTCCATTTCCCCAGTAACGGTAGATAGCACCGCATGCCCCCCAAACTGGTTACGCAAGGCAGAAATCACCTTAGCGCTGAAGCTATCATCTTGGCGGCTGACAAACCGCGCCAATAACGAAAGGGTCAAGATTGGCGCAGGAGTGGATTGGTCAATCGCTTCTTGTACTGTCCAGCGTCCTTCACCGCTATCCTGTACAAACCCCTTGATATTCGTTAGGTCGTTGCCTTCGTTTTCAAAAGCATTTACCGCCAACTCAAGTAGCCAACTTCTGACTACGCTGCCGTTCATCCACATTTTGCTTATGGAAAGCAGGTCAAGGTCGTACCGGCTGTTTTTCAAAATTTCATAGCCTTCGCCATACGCTTGCAACATGCCATATTCAATACCGTTGTGTACCATTTTTACGAAGTGTCCCGCGCCGCTTGGTCCACAATGCAAGTAACCGTTTTCAGGAGCTAAGGTCTTGAATAGCGGATATAGATGATCCACTTGCTCTTTATCTCCCCCCACCATCAAGGCATAACCTACCGTAAGACCCCAAACGCCGCCGCTGGTGCCGCAATCAAGATAATGTATCCCCTTTTGTTTCATTAGTTCGTGGCGGCGGATAGTATCTTTATAGTTGCTATTTCCACCGTCAATAATAATGTCGCCGGGCTTGAGCAGGTCTGAAACCTCATTCACATACTGTTCGGTCACATCACCGCTCGGAACCATAAGCCAAACCGCTTTGGGCGATTCTTGCAGTTGTTCCACCAAATTTTGCAGAGAGGTCGCGCCGACTGCTCCAAATTTAACTACCTCTTGCACTTTGTCTTGGGAACGGTTGTAAGCGACTACGCGGTGTCCACCCAGAGTTACCAATCGCTGAACCATGTTTGCGCCCATGCGCCCTAGACCTACAAATCCTAATTCCATATTCTATTTAAACCTTTCTCAATTAATATCTTAAAAAACCGTAACCATGAATGGGGTTCTGACTATATCTATACAATATCTGGTGTAGAATATCAAATCGGAAACTTTGGTGTAATCAAACTAAATCAATGTACTGCGGCATGCAATGGTTAAAACCACAAAAAGTTCATGCCCAATGAACGGTTACTAAAAAACTACTGTTACGCTCTATTTAAAAGCGGGCAAAGATTTGCATTGAGCATCTAATATTCCGCGCTCTTACTTGTCTCTGCCCGTTTTATGCGGTTATTAATTAATACTAACCTTTGTTAGCCAGCACCAATTGTCGTTTGGCTTCTACTCCTGCCAGCAAGGTTTCAAAGCTATCAGAAAAGCTCTTAACCCCCTCTGCCAGCAATTGGGCGGTTACCTCGTCTATGGAGACTCCGTAAGTTTCAAGGGCTTTAACGTGAGCTTTCGCTTCCTCATAGCCCTTGTTTACGGTTTCGGATGCCACGCCATGATCGCCAAAAGCTACGACTGTTTGCGGTGGCATAGTATTGACTGTATCCCGCCCAATCAATTGCTCTACGTAAATTACATCACGGTAGGCGGGGTTTTTCGTGCTGGTGCTTGCCCAGAGTAAACGCTGCTTACGTGCGCCTTGCGCTTCGAGGTTCTTCCAGCGTTCTGTGCTATAGATTTGCTCGGACATTTCATAGGCGAGGCGGCTATTACCGATGCCTGCCTTACCGAAAAGCTCTGCGGGTGCGTCCTTCTGTTCCAGCAACTTGTCCACCAGCGAATCCACGCGGCTAACAAAGAAGCTTGCCACACTCGAAATTTCGCTCAAGTTTTTCTTGCCACTTTTCGACAGTTCTTCCAAACCTTCGATATAGGCATAGGCTACTTGCTTATAAGAATCAAGCGAGAAGATGAGCGTAACGTTCACATTAATGCCAGCCCCAATGGTGGCAGTAATAGCCGGAATGCCTGCTGGAGTGGCAGGGATTTTAATCATCAGGTTAGGTCGATCTACGCGGGTGTAATAATACACCGCCGATTTTTTTGTGCCTTCGGTGTCGTTTGCCAGTGTCGGGGAGACTTCCAGCGAAACATAGCCGTCCAAGCTGTTACTTTCATCATACACTGGGCGGAAAATATCGGCTACATCCTGAATGTCTTTAATCGCCAATTCATCGAAAATACCCGCCGCATCTTTGCCTTCACTTGCTGCATGCAAGATTTGCTCGTCATACTCTGCTGAACTGCTAATAGCTTTCTCAAAAATGGTGGGGTTGCTGGTTACTCCAACTACCGCCTGTTCCTGAATCATGCGGGTAAAACTGCCATCTTTAATCAAGCTACGTGACACATTGTCATACCACACGCTCTGTCCGTACTTCTGCAATTCCTGCAATGGGTTGCCCATAAATACTCCACTCCTTGTCTTTTCTCTCTCTGATTATTTTGATTTAGGGGTTTTCGCTTTGGGCAAGGGGCTTTATGCCCCCTGCTTATTGTTTCAAGCGAAAGTCTATATAAATATCCCGCCTAGTGGAAGGATTGGTTCATAATCTTCTTCGCTAGAGCGCGTCCTTCTTTCGGGGCGCTTATCAACTTCTGCGCCAGTTCCGTAATGGTTGGCACATTGAAGCCAAAGTGTTCTGCTACTACATCACCGGGTGCGCTTGCGCCGAAATGATTAATTGCCAGCGACGCGCCTTCCCCGCCTATATAGCGTTCCCAACCCATCGGGCTTCCCGCTTCTATAGACAAGCGAGCGGTAACATTGGAAGGCAATACTTCTTCCTTGTATTCTTCCGATTGCTCTTCAAAAATTTCCCAACTAGGCATACTTACTACCCGCGCTTGCACGCCTGTTGCCGTTAATTCCTCCTGAGCCTTAAGCGCAAGGCTCACTTCTGACCCGGTAGCAATCAAGATAACCTGTGGTGTGCCGGAAGGGGCTTCACTCAGGATATACGCGCCCTTAGCCAGATTTGCCGTTGGGTATTTCTCAGGTTCGAGAACGGGCAATTTCTGGCGACTCAGGATAATGCAAGATGGACTGTGTTTTCGTTCCAATATGACTTTCCAGGCTTGCGCGGTTTCGTTGGCATCGGCTGGGCGAATTACCGTCAGATTATGAATAAGGCGAAGGCTGGCTAAATGTTCGATTGGCTGGTGGGTTGGTCCGTCCTCACCTACTCCGATGCTGTCATGGGTGAAGACAAAGATGGCTGGAATACCCATAAGGGCAGCCAGTCTCAAGCTAGGGCGCATATAATCGGCGAATACAAAGAAGGTCGCCCCGTAGATTCGCAACCCGCCGTAGAGAGTCGCCCCGTTTATGGCTGAACCCATACCGTGTTCACGCACACCATAATGAAGCGTGCGACCATCATAAGAACCGCCCTTTTCAGCGTTCGGCTGGAATCCGGGATAATGTTCGAGGCTTGTTATGGTAGAATCTGCTAGGTCTGCACTACCGCCGATAAAGTTGGGTAACTTAGGTGCAATCGCATTTAATACCGTACCGCTGGCGTTGCGAGTGGGAATAGAACCGCTGCTGAATACCGGAAGCACTTCTTCCCATCCTTCGGGCAATTTGTTATCCCATGCCGTTTCGAGTTGCGCTGCCAGTTCAGGGTAAGCCGCTTTGTATGCTTCCCATTTCTTGTTCCATTCTGATTCCAATTGTGCGCCGTTGTCAATTGCCTGACGGTACAATGCCAACGCCTCTTCCGGCACATAGAATTCAGGCTCTAGGGGCCAGCCTAACTTTTCTTTGGTTGCTTTTACATTGTCTTTGCCGAGTGGGCTACCGTGCGATTTTGCGCTATTTGCAAGAGGGCTGCCATAACCAATGATACTTCTCAAGTTGATTAAATGGGGCTTGCCTTTAACTTGCTTGGCAACTTCGATTGCAGCTTCTACCGCTGCCACATCGTTAATATTGCTTACATGCTGCACATGCCACCCATAAGCCTCAAAACGTTTCCCAACATCTTCGGTAAAAGCAATCTTGGTATCGCCTTCAATAGTGATATGGTTATCATCATAGAAGTAAATCAGGTTATCCAGTTCCAAATGCCCTGCCATTGAAGCGGCTTCGCTGGCTACCCCTTCTTCAAGACAACCATCCCCCACAATGACATAGATATAATGGTCGATTATTTCATGTCCCGGTTTGTTATAGGTTGCCTGAAGAAATTTCTGGGCGATACCCATACCTACACCGTTGCCGAAGCCCTGTCCTAGTGGACCGGTAGTGGTTTCTACCCCCGCAGTCATTCCATATTCAGGATGACCGGGGGTAATGCTGCCCCATTGCCGGAACTGCTTTAACTGTTCTAGCGGCAAATCGTAACCGCTCAGATAAAGCATGGCATAGTTAAGCATTGAGGCATGACCGTTGGAGAGGATAAAGCGGTCACGATTGTGCCAGTGTGGGTTGCGTGGGTTATAGTGCATCTGGCGAGTCCATAGCAGATAGGTAAGTGGGGCAAGCCCTAATGGTGCGCCGGGATGTCCAGAATTAGCTTTCTGGACACCGTCCACCGCTAGAAAGCGGATAGTATTAATGGCTAATTCTTCCAGTTTTGGGTCAATGCTGGTCAATTTTACAATCTCCTTTTTAATCGCGGTAAAAATGAGTTATGGCAATACGTCCGGGTCTATTTCTAGATATACCTCTGGTAAACGGGCGCTCGATTCGGGCTTTTTAATTTGGTAGGGGATTGGCTTGGGAATCATAAAAAAACTGCTCTTACAGAGCTTCTACCGGACTCAATTACAAAAGCAAGCGAAATTTTGGCTATTTCTCTTGCTATGTCCGGCGTAGAATATTATTCCTGTCCATCCAACCTACCAGAATTGCGTAGCCCTGCATGCGTGGGAATTTTGTCCCACTACATCAGTTTAATTTTCTGTTTTTCTGGAAAATCCAATTTGGCGACTCACTATTTTACATGTCACAATTTAACATAGCCTTGCTTGTTTTTCAACTATGAACGCTTAGGCAAGTCTGATTGTAGCTTGTAGTGATACTGGCTAGACTAGGAAAATGCCGTGTTTCCGAGGATAATGCAGAGGTTTGCGGGTTTCTAGTCCTTGCGTCAATATGGCACGAGTATCGGTGGGGTCAATAATATCATCCCAAATTGGGGATATTGTCCACCGTCAAAAAACAATTCTAGAAGTTTGCGGCTGGTGAGTTTGCCGGAGGCATGCTGCTACTTTTTTTCTTTTTGCCCCCCCAATTGTAAGGCAGTAGTTTTGCGCTCTTTTAGGTGCGCTACTATTTTCTTTTTTGTGGGGGGGAGCGTTAGGGTGGTGCGTATTTGCTAACTCAACCGCCGCTATTATTTAATATGAGCGGGCAAAAAGAGCTTCACAGGTGGCAGGGTTGCCGGTGTAGAAACACTTTTTGCCTTGCATCCCCTCTGCGGGTTGGTCAAAAGGAATCACGCGCACAGTGGCTTTGGTTTCTTCTTTGATTTTTAGTTCCGCCGCGCTGTCCTCAGACCAAGGGACTCGGATGAAACCGCGTTTTTCTTCCAAAATCTTCTTGAATTCGTCATAGCTATCGGTGTGGTAGGTATGCTCATCTCGGAACTTTTTGGCTTTGTCGTATAACGCTTTCTGGATTTCTTCGAGCAGAACAGGCAAACGTTCTGTAAGCGCGTCCACGCCTACAAATTCTTTGGCGCGACTATCGCGTCGCACCAGCACCACGCTATTGTTCTGAACATCGCGGGGTCCGATTTCCATACGAACAGGCACGCCGCGCATTTCGTACTCGGCGAACTTCCAGCCCGGCGTATTTTCGCTCAGGTCGGCAGTTACGCGCACTTTGCCCTTGAGCAATTTCTTGACGCGCTCTACCATTTCGAGGACGGCTACCTTTTCCTCCTCCTTGCGCCAGATTGGTACTATTACCACTTGATGTGGGGCAAGCCGTGGCGGGAAAATCAGCCCGTTGGTGTCGCCATGTACCATAATGATACCTCCAATCATGCGGGTGCTAAGACCCCAACTGGTGGTGGAGCAATACTTGCGCTGACCGTCGCTATCAAGATATTGGATGTCAAAGCTTTTGGCGAAATTCTGACCGAGATTATGGCTCGTTCCAGATTGCAATGCCTTGCCATCGCCCATCATCGCTTCGATGGAGTAGGTGCGGAGTGCGCCCGCAAATTTTTCGTTTTCGCTTTTGCGTCCGGTAAAGACCGGGATAGCGGCATCTTCTTCGGCGAAAGAACGATATACATCTAGCATCATGCGAGTGCGTTCTTCGGCTTCTTCGAGGGTGCGGTGGGCGGTATGCCCTTCTTGCCATAGAAACTCAGCGGTACGTAGGAACAGTTTAGTGCGTTTTTCCCAGCGCACCACGTTATTCCAAAGATTAATCAGGATGGGCAAATCACGATAGCTTTGTACCCACTTGGCATAGCTGTAACCGATGATTGTTTCACTGGTAGGGCGCACGGCGAGGGGTTCTTCTAGTTCTTCTCCGCCCCCTCGTGTAACCCATGCTACTTCGGGAGCAAAGCCTTCCACATGTTCGGCTTCTCGCTCAAGGAAGCTCTTGGGTATGAACAGTGGGAAATAGGCGTTGACCACATCGGTTTCTTTAAACCGTGTGTCTAGCGTGTGCTGGATATTTTCCCAAAGGGCGTACCCGTAAGGGCGTATAATCATACAGCCGCGCACAGGCGCGTAATCGGCGAGTTGCGCCTTAATTACCAGTTCGTTATACCATTCGCTGAAATCGTCTTCTTTATCAGCCAATTCCTCGACGTACTTTTCCTCGTTAGCCATACCGTCCTTCTTCAAGAAATGCGAAATTTTGACAAAAGATTTTATTACACAAGGCAAATTATACTATAAGAGCGGCTTTTCAGCCGCCCTCGCTTACCTGATACAGGTTGTGAAATGTGAATCCACCAGGCGCGGCGAAGAATTAATAATCGCTATCGGGTGGAGGGTCGAACGCGCCTGCCCATGAATATCCAAGAAAGATGTAAATTACGCCTACTACTACCGAGAAGCTTAAAAGCAGGGCATTGCCCAAATCCATACCGCCGTTTATTAGCAAAAATGCTGCCCTGATTACAGGTATAATTACCAACGCTACGCCTGTAACGAAACAAACAAAACCGTAAATTTTGCGGATGCCTTCTTCGTCATCGGCATTTTCGCTGGTCAGTTCGCGGATAGTGCTGATACCAATACCGACAATGATAATCAATACGCTGAAAACAGCCAGTCCAAAGTTTATATTTGCTCCACCTGCCAGCGCAAAGAACTCACCCAAAGTAGTCATCGCCAGCCCAAGAAAGAAAGTGAAGAAATCGAAAATTGTAACCATTGCGGCACTTTTGGCTTTTGGCGTTTGTCTAGCCACCCGGGTTCTCCTTTCCATAACTACAGTCGTTTGAATTCATTTTAACATAATATTTTAAGTGTTGTATAGGTCAAAGGAAATTAGTATAATATTTAGCGTTATATATACCTTCACTTTGTTAGCTAAGCAGCCACTGAACTCCAAAATGAACAGGTTGTCGCATGCCCAATTCGTTGGATAGGGACAAAAACAATATAGGTAATCAGCTACAAGTAGCGTCTATTCATTCTGGAATTGAAGAAGTGTACAAACAATCTTCTCAGGGTGGCGCTTTTCCGCTGCGAAATAGCTTGGGCGGGCGGATTCTTGCCGGATTTTTGGCAATAGCTTTTATGAGTCTCGTGGTCGCGCTCGTTGCAATCCTTTATACCAGCCAGTCTGGAAACAGCCTGAGTACACAGGAAGAACTTGACCAACAGGTTACAGACGGGGTGTTACGCCTTGAACTAGCAGTAGAGCGTCAATTTAACGCCGCGCGGGGTGTATTGCTTAGCCTTGATTCGGCTGATACGGATAAGGAATTTTCCGAAGCTACCCAGCTTTATGAAGCTGCCAGCGTTCAGCTAAATAAAGCCTTTGAATCGCTATCTCTACCCCGGCGTAGTGACAGCCAGACTCAGGAATTGCACGATAAATTTTCCACCACAATAAGCCAGATTCGCACTATAAATTTGGAAGATTTCAAAACTACCGCTATCTACACCTATGAAAGAGTGGCGCGAGAACAAAAGAATAGACTGATTACTGCTATCAATAAAGACCTTAACCTCTATCGTGAAGAGATTGCCCGCAAAATACGAGCGGCACGTGAGCAGGGTACCTTGATTACGATATTATCATTGGCGCTGGCACTGATGACAACTCTCGGCGGTACTATAGTAGCGACTTTAATTATTCGTAGTATAATGCGCCCTCTTCGTGAACTTGCCACCGTTGCCGACGCCCTTCACAAAGATAATTATGATGTTCCTGTACCACAATCGAATGGCAATGATGAGGTTGTCCGCCTTGCCGGAGCAATGGGACGAATGGCGGAAAATTTAAGAATCTCCCGTAATCGTCTGCAATCTTCCTTGAATGAGACTCGCCGTCGCAACCGTGAATTAACCGCTGTCAACCGGGTTATGGCTTCCATTAGCGCATCGCTTGACCTCGACCAAGTGCTTAATGACGCAATGGAAGAACTTATATCGGTCTCAGAAATGGAGCGTTGCGCGGTCTTTCTGGTTTCGCCGGATAGACAGCTTTTGCGATTGGCCCTACATCGCGCCCAATCAGAGCAGTCGCTGAATATTTTCAACAAGGGGCTAAAGGTGGGAGAATATATGACCGGGCAGGTTGCCGAAACCGGCGAAATCATCTACCTAAATGATAATGTACTTGAGGATTCGCGGGTTCCGCCGGACATACAAGCTCAAAGCTCTATTAGAAGTTATTTGGGTATTCCTTTCACTAGTAGTAGCGGAGTGGTGGGCGTAATTGCGATGACTAGCGATTTCCCCAAAAACTTTACCGATAATGATATAGTTCTATATAAAGCCATCGGTAGCCAAATAGGTATCGCGGTAGAAAATGCCCAGTTATATTCACAGGCGCAACTGGTGGCTGCCCTAGAAGAACGCAACCGTCTGGCGCGTGATCTGCACGATTCGGTTACTCAGACTCTTTTCAGCATCACCCTTACTGCTGAATCGGCGCGAGCAATGCTTATTAAAAAACCTGAGAGGGTTGAGGCTCAACTCGATCGTTTGCAGGTTATGGCACGAGGGGCATTGGCGGAAATGCGTACTTTAATTTTTCAGTTGCGTCCCGTTGCGTTGGAAGAACAGGGTTTGGTTACAGCCCTTCAAAAACATATTGAGTCGGTCAAGGCAAAAGAATATCTGAATATTGAATTTGACGTATTCGGGGAACGTCGGCTCTCTAATGAACATGAACAAACCCTTTATCGCATTACTCAGGAAGCCTTGAATAATATTATGAAACATGCTCAGGCAAGCAGGGTTCTTATCAAGTTGACAATAGATGACCGGAAAGCCGAGTTATTGATACACGATAACGGAATAGGTTTTGAACCACAGGAAGTAGTTAACGGTGGTAGCATAAATCAAAAATCTCTGGGTATGACCAGTATGCGGGAAAGAGCGGAATTAGCTGGTGGCACGTTACAAATAGAAAGTAAGCCCGGTGAAGGCTCTAAAATAAAAGTAATATTGCCCTTGTTGGTTGCGCCGCGTCCGGTTGGCTTAGGTATATATTAAAGGAGCTTATAGCAAATGGCTACGGATGGCAACGACCCGGTTAAAGTTTTGATTGTTGATGACCACGCGGTTGTACGCCAAGGTCTTATAACTTTTCTTGAGTTGCAAAACGAAATTGAAGTTGTTGGAGAAGCCAGCAACGGCAAAGAAGCTCTTCAAAAAGTTAAAGAATTGCATCCTGATGTAGTTTTGATGGATTTGGTCATGCCTGTTATGGATGGGCTGACTGCTCTCAAAGAGATTAAGCTGCTGCGACCTGAAACCGAAGTAATTGCACTTACCAGCTTTGCCGATGACGAGAAAGTGTTTACTGCTATTCGTAGCGGCGCTACCGGTTATTTGCTAAAAGATGTACAGCCCCAAGATTTGGTGAAAGCGGTGCTTGCTGCTGAACGTGGCGAGGTTCAATTGCATCCTGAAGTTGCTAAGAAACTTATGCATGAGGTGCTTGCTCCACATAAGGAGGCGGCTGAGATTGAAGAATTAACCGAACGTGAGCGCGAAGTTCTGGGTCTGTTGGGCAAAGGTATGAGCAATAAGGAAATCGCCCGCGACCTTTCGGTAAGTGAGAAAACAGTAAAAGCGCATGTGAGTAATATTCTTAATAAATTAAACTTACCGGGCAGAACGCATGCCGCTTTATATGCCGTAAAGCGGGGAATTGCGGCAAGTTAGCAAAATATCTCTATTTGGTGTTATTTATGGAAACTAATTATCGGAGTAATTATAGATGCAAATAAATGAGTTGGAAGTGGGACAATTCGAGAGTTATGAAATGGAGTCCTACTCCGGTTTTTTCCAGTCTATTGGTCCGTCTATGATGGATTTGGGATTGAACATTATTGTCAGCAACGGGTTGTTCCAATTTGCTTGCACCGAAGCCCCGAATGTTAGTTTCTTGAACCGCGTACTTGGTTTAGGACTTGGCAAACCCGCTTCTAGTGATGCGATAGAGCGGGTAGTTAAACGCGCTTACGCTCTCAAGGTTTCTTGCACTGTTTATACGATTGAAAATTATTCAAAACCTTCAGAATTGCCGATTTTGCTTAAAGAGCGCGGTTTTACTCTTAAAGCCCGCAGTAGTGTTCTTGCTTATATTCCCGGTAATATGGCATCCCTAGTGGAAGACCATTCTGTGGAAGCTCAAATACGGTTGGTAACTTCCGAGCAACGTGAAGAATTTGCACAGGTGGTATGCGAAGGGTTTGAGTTGAGGGGAGGTTTTCGCAGGGCTTGGGAAGCAATCAGTATGGCAAGTGTGGGGCATCCCCAACAAATTTGCTTCATGGCATATATTCATGACCAACCCGCAGGGGGCGCAACTCTATTTTTAAGTAAAGACGGCAAGTATGCCGGGCTTTATTCTGCCAGCACCTTACCGGATTTTCGGCAACACGGTGTACAGAGTGCGCTCTTGCGGGCGATGCTTGAAGAAGCCTTGCGGCGTGGCAGAAAAATAATTACTGCTCAAACTCCTTACGGTGGAAGCGCGGAACGAAACCTCCACCGACTCGGTTTAGAAACAGCCTATGTGCGCGAAAGTTACTTCCTGCCTTCTCGCCGTTAGCTTTTTTTAATTGAGAGAATCCACACACTTACTACTAGCATAATTGCTCCAACAAGTGTTAGGATACCAATGCTTTCACCCAGTAACAACCACGCCAGAAAAGCCGCTACTCCCGGTTCTAGCAAAGTAACGATTGAAGCGGCGGTAGCGGTGGCACGTCTGAGAGCTTGAAAAAAAATTATGTAGGCTACTCCGGTTGGTATCAGCCCCAAGTATGCTGCTATCAACCAGACTCCCGGCGCAAGATTCAACTTTAGGTTGCCAGTAAACAAAGCTCCCCCAAGCAACAATATTGCCGCAAACGTAAAAGATAGCGCCATTGTTTGGCTGCTTCCTGATTTGGTGTACCGTGTTGCTAGTTTGGACAGGATGGTGATACTTGAGTAAGACAACCCTGCTCCTAAAGCCAGCAACGCTCCAAGTAGATACTCCGGCTTGAGAAAATCGCCCTTGTTGTCACTACCGCCTAGCGTTAGCAAACCCGTTCCGATAAGCGCCAGCCCAAGCGACAAAATAACCAACCCGGTCAGCTTCTCTTTAAAAATCGGTATCGAGAGCAACGCGACCATTACAGGCGCACTGCATAATGCTACCACTACTACTAGCGTTACACTGGAGAGGGGTATAGCAATAAAGTAAAAAAGCTGGTAACTTGCCATTGCGATTCCCAATGCGGCGAACAGCGGCAAATCGCGCAATCTAGCTTTAAAGGGGTTTCGTTTGGTGGTTAGCCAAGCTAAACCCAGCAAAAAAGGCGAAGAAAAAGCCAGTCTTAAAAACCCGATTGTTAACGCTGGCGTATTTTCTATCCGATTGAGCAGCGCCGAGGAAACACCGACTGTTCCCCAAATCCCTGCTGCCAGTACCAGCAGCACAATCCCACCGCTTCTCTTTTTCTCCTGTTGCTTTTCAAGTGTTACTTCTTCTGTGCTAGACATATATTAACCTCCGGTTTCACACGGTAATTTATAGTTCAATTGACTTTACATAAAGTGGAAAACAGGGAGGAAAAATCCAAAATTAAGCTATCTGGCAATTATGCCTATAGCCAAACTGAAAAATAAAATGGGGGTGCCTCTCCTGCTTATAGCGCAACAGCGCGGCAGGGAGGTGGGGTTACGCTCAATGAAAGGATGTTCAACAGATTCATTCTATTTAGCTCAATTTTCTAACTAATAACTGTAACGGGTTGCGCCACTCTTTACCTCGTTCAGCGCTACACCAATAATATTGGCACGTACTTTTTCGAGTTGTTCTTTTGCTTCTTTGGCATCATCCCGCTTGGTTTTATTGGCTTTTAACGTCAATAATACTCCATCCAAGCGAGTGGATAATACTGCTGCATCGGTTACTGCCAAAAGGGGTGGCGAGTCAAAGAAAAGATAATCAGCTTCTCCTCGTAGTTGCTCGATTATTTCGCGCATCAGGTTACTGCCAAGAATTTCGGCAGGATTTGGAGCTTGCAACCCGGCAGGTAGCAGCCGCAAATTTGGCACACCAGTTTCCTGAATCGGGAATTTGATAGCTGCACTGTTCTTAGAAGCCGAACCAAGCCCACCCGCTTCAAGAATGACATTTGATAGACCGGGTTCTTGCTCTAGCCCGAAAAGAATATGGAGGCTAGGGCGGCGCAAATCACAATCTATCATTAAAACTTTATTTCCGGTTTGAGCAAAGGACACCGCCAGATTTGCCAGTGTTTCAGATTTACCTTCGTCAGGGCGTGCGCTGGTGATAAGTAAAGCGCGTAACTGGCGGTCAAGCCCGCTGAATTGAATATTGGTGCGTAAGTCTTTGTATGCTTCGGCGGCTGGTGAACGAGGGTCTGCCAATGTCACCAACTTTTCTACGCCATTTATACTGGAATTGCTCATGCTAGATTAAAAAATCCTTCCGTTACTCGCGTTTGCTGCCAATTTTTACCGGGCTTGAACTCTTTTCGGCTGCTTCGGTAGCGCTGTTCATAGGTAAGCTTTGAGAGGCTGTGCCTTTCCAAATCGGCACACTTCCTAACACCGTTAATCCGGTCAACCGCTTTAATTCCTCTTCGCTTTTGATAGTATCGTCAAAAAACTCGACAGCAAAAATAAATATCAAACCAATAACAAGTCCTAATGCTGCTCCTGCTGCGGTGTTAAGGTTGGTACGCGGGCTGTTGGGCTTATCAGGTGTTGCGGCAGGGCTGGTTAATTTAATATAGGTCTGCTGGTCTTGGTTATATCCGGCAATTTTCTGTTCGTTTTCATCCACTAGAATCTGACCGGAGGTGTTGGCTATAGAGGCGGCACGTTTTGCATCCGTATCCTCTACGGTAATCACAAAAGTATATTCGGCTGGTCGCGCCTGCACTTTGATTTTGCCTCTGATTTCGTCAATCGGGAGGTCAAATTTGCCCCGCTCATTAATGGCGGCGGCGAACTCAACCGAATCGAAGCGGGCAGTATAGCCATTTATCTGTTCTTTTAGGGAAGCCCACAAGTTATTATCCGGTTTGCCGACATCCCCCTGCAATTTGGCGATGGCTTGATAGGTTTTTGGCTGGCTAAGGCTATATCCAAAAGCTACTCCTGCTGCTATTACCGCTACCAGCAACGCCAGCCACCATCTTTTTTTCAGGACGTTTATATAATCCTTGAGTTGCATAGCTACCGCCGTGCCGATATTTGCTCCGGCTCGGAGCTATTGGGATTATAATTACTACCACCGCTATTATTTTGTCCGAAAGGTAATAGCGCTTTTGCGGGAATGACCCCAATTACAGGTAAACCCAGAGCTTCTTTGAAATCTTCAGGAGTTCGCAGCCTGTTATCAAGATACGCCAGCAAGAAAGCTAACCCTATCCCCAAAATGAGACCTACGATGAGTCGGATGCTGGATACAAGTAGGTTGCGACCACTGTTAAATATCGCGCTGGTTGGGAAATCAATCAAATTAGCTGAAAACTGCGTACTATCGCCGTGTGCAATATATTTGCCGGCGTTCTGCACAATCGTATCAGCCAGCGCTCTTGCTATTACCAGTGCCTTATCTTCGGTTTCAGTATGCACCGTGAAGGTAATCTCTCGGTGTTTACGCTCTACATCGAAATTGCCCTTGAGTTCTTCGGGGGATAGCGGGTATTTGGTGCTTTTTAGCTTTTCCGCCGCGTCATTCAAAAAGACGCTACCTTTTACAATTTTTACGTAGTCATCTAGCACATACTCAGACGAGATAAACTGGTAATAATTGAAGTAGTCCTGAAACCCTTTGTTTGCTTGGTCAAGTGGGGGGTCATTGCGCCCGACATTAACCTCAAAAACTGCCTGATAATTGGAGGATGTGGATTTGTACTGGCTATAAGCTAACGCGCCACCCGCAATGGTAAAGAGCAGCACTAGCCACCAGTATCTAAAGAGGATTCGCCCGTATTTTCTGAGTTCCATTCCCTATTACCTGTTACTGAGCCGGTTGCTCTTTGATGTTAGGCATTTCAGCCGCATCATTTAAAGGTCGTATCGCCAGAATTTTTTTTGCTG